>JAESFY010000030.1_pt1 | contig 255358 bp, 300 predicted proteins | sample 9266201 | NCBI WGS metagenome assembly JAESFY01 (sample SAMN14515071, study PRJNA621656) | algae metagenome | isolation source: Nodosilinea sp. WJT8-NPBG4 and co-occurring heterotrophs from soil, lower... | place: USA: Pinto Basin, Colorado Desert, California | collected 2006-05-27 | reverse complement strand
CCATCGAGCTCGATGGCGTCAATGACCTTTTGCCTCAAATCGAGGCTGTAGGGTTTGGGCATAGCACTGGGAGGAAAATGTCTCTGCCTATAACTTACGTCCTAAACCATATGGCTGTAGCTATAACACTCGTAGTTGTTGAGGAGCTACGACCGAACGGCGGATGTCCCTGGAAGTTTTACTATTGGTGCTGACTGCGCTGGCGAGCGATCGCCTGTAGTAGATCTGGCAGCTTACTCACCACTGCATCTATTTCCGTTTCTAGCTGCTCGATGGTGGTTTAGGTTGCCTTGAGCTGGTCTGGCAGGCTGTGGGTGGTGACGGCGATCGGGGTGTTGACGCTGCGCAGGGCGTATTCAGCGATCGTTTTATCCTTTGCTTTACACAGCACGATGCCAATGGTGGATCGGTCATCAAAGTGACGCAACAGATCAGCTTGAAACCAGCAACGGTGATAATCATTTGCTTGTCAGACTAATCGGTTAGCAGTGATTCAACTAAGCACCTTCCCCAGTTTGCGAAGAGTCATTGGGCGTTGTGATTAGCCGATGGCCCGCCTGTGGATGATGGAAGCAAGCTGTTCTCAGCAAGGGGGGACAAGCTGATTAGGTGGCTATTCAGTTAATCAATATCATCTAACTCCTCAGGTCCCCAGAAGGTTAACCATTCCTCATCTGACGGCCCCCAGAACCTCATCCAGTCAGGCTCTATTGCGGGGGCCTGTGGTGAGTTGCTGCTAGGGCGCTGAGCAACGGGTGTGAGTGGCTCAAAGTCAGGGCATCGCTGCTGCTCTGGCCCGGCTGGATGCACCGCACAGACGAGGTAGGGACTGCGCGCGTTGAAACGACAGCTTCGGCATTGCCGCGTAGAGGGGAGGTTAATAGAAACGTTGACCATTGCCAATGCACAGCTGCTGTCTATGCGAATTGATAGGCCAATTTTAACCCTTACCTAGTTCAGCACCCATTCCAGGCTGCGCCTTTGGGGACTTCTGGGTTCTGTAAGTGACGGGGGTCACAGTTTACTGAAAGGTTGAGAACTTTCGGTGCAAACCAAGTTCTGATGAATATGACTAAGAACTCTGTCTACGGTCTTGAGTCTAAGGCACTGTAAGAGAGGCAGCAGCCACTCTTCCTAACACAGTCGACTTATAACGAACTCTATATAACGAAACCGCCCCCGGTGCCTTGTGCACTGGGGGTTATTTAATGGGATCACTTTAAAGCACTGGTCAGGTTCGACAGCTACTGTTGAGTTCATGGGCACTGTACCAGAGCCTGATCCCGATCGCCCAACTGAAGCTTTGGTTATGTTGGGATGAATCATTCAGCGCTCAATCGCTCAACTTCTAGCCACGGCTGGCCTAGGGCTGTAGGCAACACTGGGGCGCTGTCGGGGTGTAACAAACAGGCGTTGCATGGCCTGGGTGCGATCGCTACTGGTTTCTCCCGCCGCCACCGTCCACACCGTGTCGTAGAAGAAAAATGAAACCCCAGCAAAGCCCATACCTCGTGCCGTCTGCACCTGCTGTTGAATCAGCGCCATGGGCACAGGCCGATCCTTCAAACCGCTGAGAATGCCAACGGCGGTAGGAATATGGCGACGAGCCTGCTGAAGGGCGCGATCTCGGAGGGCGTTGCGAAAGCTGGCCAGGTTATCGCGATAGATCTGGACGATCAGCTCTTCGATGTACCCCTTCTCTCGCCAACGAGGCCAGTCTTGGAGATGGTGGGTATAGGCAAAGGTGGCCGGGTTGGGTGAAACCGATAGCACCGCGTTGGGTCGTCTTGCTTTGACTGTCCAAAACACCTGCTCGACAAAGGCGGTGATTTTGTCGGCTCGCCAGCGGGTCCACTCGGCGTCGTAGGGGTTGGCGGGTGGCGCTTGGCCTCGATGCTCCTGTCGATACAGGTTAATGGTGTAGGGGTCGTAGCCAAAGGCTACCGGCAAGCTGAAGTGATCATCGAGCTGTAGCCCGTCGACTTCGTAGTTGTCCATCAGCTCGGCAACCAGGTCGAGAATGAACTGCTGCACCTCTGGGTGAAACGGATTGAGCCACACTCGGGTGTGTCTGCCCTCCTGCTCGCGGCTCGCTACGGACAGAACCCCCTGCTTTTGGGTCAGCCAGTCAGGATGGCGCTGCGCCAGGGGTGAGTCGGCCGGGGCCATGAAGCCAAACTCAAACCAGGGGATAACGCTGAGGCCGAGGTCTTTAGCCGTTTGAGCCACTTCGAGCAGCATGTCGCGATCGCCCTGGGCTGCTTCTAATGCCTCATTGCGTCCCTGGTTCTCTAAGTCGGGATAGAGACCTTGTTTATAGCCCGTCGCTCGTTCCGCCACCTGACTGGGGTAGAGCGTGTAACCCCAGCTCCACACTGCCGGGTAAACGGTGTTGAAGCGGTTGTCGGCCAGCTGTTGCAGCGAGTCTTTGACCGCTTGCTCTGAAAAAAGTACCTGACTGTCGACATTGGTCAGCCAGACTCCTCGAATCTCGGCGGGTGCGTTGGCAATGGCCTGCGCTGGCAGCAGCCCGATCGCGCCTTGAGCGATCCCGATCAACAGGGCTGTCAATACAGCGAGGCCTAAATAGCAAAACCGTCTCATGGCATTTCCCAAATAGCCCTGCGGGCGTTTTCGAACCTATTACCAAATGCCAGTATTTCGGGTTGATTTTTTGAACTTGTGAGCCTGATCTTCAACTGGTACACAGGTTTAAGAGATGGTTTAGAAATCGCGTAGGCGCTGCTGTGGCAAACGTTATGCTGCTGTGGCAAACGTTATAGCGAGTAAATTCCTTTTGGTGCGTGTCTTCTGCCGATAAAACGCTCGTTGGAAGAATCTGCGAGGTGTAGAGAAAGAATTGAGCTGACCGGCATAGCGATCGCCCGTTAATGGTGAGGAAACTTTCTCCTAAGCCAGGGCATACGGAGGGCAAGAGCGGGTTAGTCGGCCTGACGCTGCATGAGGGCAGTGAGTTTATTGGGGTCAAGAATGGTGATTTTGCCGCCCCGTTGGTAGGTCACCGCGCCCTTGAGCTGTTTGAACAGGCGTACACACTCTTCGTAGGTGATACCAATGCTGCGGGCGATTTGATAATGGGTGAGGTGCGATCGCAGCCGTTGACCCTCTGGCGCCACCTCCGTACCGGCGCTGGCGGCAAAATACTCCAGGTAATGAATCAACCGCACGATCGCCCGTTCTGACACCAGGCCATGCACCCGGTTGTGCAGGTGCTGAAGTCGCTGGTTGAAAATGCCCAGCAGGTGCAGCGCTAGCTCTGGAGCTTCCTGAAACCCCTTCAGCAAGGATTCTCGCTCGATGGTCAGCACTTCAATCGGCTCCATGGCCGTGGCGGTGGCCGGAGCCTGGCCATTGCCAAACAGCGCCGGGGCTGCAAACACCTCATCGGCCCCCAGCAACCGCAAGATCGTCTCTTTACCTAACTCGGAGACCTTAGTCAGGCGCAGCGAACCCGCTGCTAGCAGGTAGAGGCAGGCGGGCAGGGCATCGCCCTCCTGAAATACGGTCTCATCGGTGCTGTAGGCTTTGAGGCTGCTGTGGGTGGCAAGCTGCGACAGCAGCGGCAGGTCTAAGTCTTTAAACAGGCCAATTTTCTGAAGCTGCTGGGCATTGACCGGCATGTTGGGATAACTCAGAGAACGTCGGGCCTTGATTAAACTATACCGATTCTCAAACCCCATACTGGGTGAGCTGCGCTCGCTGTAAGCCAGGAAAAATAAGAACCTCAGGCAAATTGATCGCCACCTTTTGGGGCGTTTATGAGCTACCTCATGAACACCCCAAGCCCTCTCTGCCACAGTGGAGACATCCCCTTTTGGTCAATGCTATGACGGCACAACCGCTCAATCTCAAAACCGCTCCTGGCCATGAGGTGCTGGCCGCAGCGGGTAAAAAGATCCTGCGTCCAGGTGGGCGCGGGGCTACGGAAACGCTGTTCACCTGGGTTGACTTTCAACCCGACAATACCGTGCTAGAACTGGCTGCCAGCTTTGGCTACAGCGCCATCGCCCTGGCCCAGCGCTACGGCGTCAAAGTCGTAGGAGTTGAAAAAAATCCTGAAAGTGTGGCCCGCGCCCGCACCAATGTAGAAGCAGCAGGCCTGAGCGATCGCGTAGACATCCGCGAAGGCGATATTTTTCACCTAGAGCGCATCCCTGAGCAATTTGACTACGTGCTGGGCGAGGCGATTTTGTCGATGCAGTCGGCCCCTGGTAAGGCCAAAATCTTGCAGGGGGTGGGCGATCGCCTCAAACCCGGCGGACAGTTCCTCAGCCATGAAATGCTGGCCCAGGGTGCCCGCGTTGAAACCATTTACCGAGAACTGGCCACCACCATTCGCGTCAATACCGCCCCACTGAGTGAGGCTGGCTGGCAAGCCGCCTCCGAGGCGGCGGGTCTAACCGTGCAACAGCACCAAACTGGCCCGATGGCCCTACTCAACCCACTGCGCATTGCCCAAGAAGAAGGCCTGGGCACCCTGCTCAGCCTGGGCTGGAATTTGCTCGTGCATCCGCCCATGCGGCAGCGCGTTTTAGCGATGCGACAGGTGTTTACCGAGTACGGCGACGACCTTGGCTACATCATCCTTCGCGCTGAAAAACTGAATGACTCGCTCAAGGGCTAATTCTCTTTCTCTAAGGTCACTATGACAACCACAATCCTCTCGTTTCAGCCGACCTTTACCCAGCTGCAAGAGCACATTGAGTACCCTAAGGCGGGCGTGTTAAGTAAAGTGCTGTTGCAAGATAGCATCTGTCAATACACGCTCTTTTGCCTGGCGGCAGACACCGAAATCTCAGAACACACCTCTACCCGTAATGCCGTTGTTCAGTGCCTAGAGGGCAAAGGGGTGTTGACCTTAGAGGGCAAGGATATTGTCCTAGAGCCGGGGGTATTTATAGTGATGCCTGCTAACGCGCCCCACGCCCTGAAGGCGATCGCGGATCTGGCCTTTTTGCTCACCTTGTCGAAGCCTTAGTTCAAGGCCAACAATTAACAACCAGCGTCACCTAGAACTGGAATTTCTGTCATTTCTCCGTTCTGCTGGAGTTGCAGGTTGCCTTCTACAGAGGCCGACTCAATTTCTCCCGGTTCACCCAGGGTGACATTGACTTGCAGCTTAATGGCATCATCCGGGCTGGCAAAGATTTGCAGGGTTTGTTGCCCGTAAAACTCATCACCCGATGCGGCGATGCGACGAAAGCGGATAAACTCGCCATTGAGCTTCATTAGGGCAACGGCATCGACTGAGGGTTGAACCAGTCCGTTAAAAAAGAGATACCCCGTTGGGCGCAGACCATCATCCCGGTGCCATAGAGTCATGCCGCAGCCACCTCCATCCTGAGCAAACAGCTCGTCAAGGGTAAATCGATCAATTACCGGGACCGTGGGGTTAGAGGTAGGGGGGCTAAGCACCGGTGACGAGGTGGTTTGGGGCCGATTGTCCACTGGGGTGCAAGCCACGACCACGGGCGTCAATAGCAGAACCAGCAGCAGGGATGGTAGTCGTTTCATCACTGGGTTGCCTCACGGTAGACAGCATAACTAAAGACTACTTGGGACTATCACAATTGATCGGGATTTATAGACTTCTGAGGGCATCGTCTTTGTCTGGAAACTCTCTTATCCCTGCCGCCCATAAGTTATGTACAAACAGTGGAATCCATAACCCAGAGTTGGGATAAGGCATCTTGGACTTTGATTTAGAACCGCAGGATCTTCTCGTTTCAAGCGCGTTTGGGCATGATCTCGCGTAGGGAAACGAGCATGAGGGCGATCGCCAGACAGCTGTAGACCCTAAACAACACACCGTAGGCAAAAGGATAGCCCCATCCCTGCTCTAGGTCTCTGCGATCGCCTCATTTGCCAACACCGGGTCAGCAGCAAACAGCTGCTGCCACCACCGCTGCACCTCCAACGATGAGGCATCTAACAGGGCATTCCCCTGAGCGATCGCCTCTGCATACTGAGCTTTGGCCTCATCCCCACAGCCGCCCGCCTCCACATGGCGAACAATTGACTGCACGATCGGCAGCGCAATGCCCACCCCAAACAACGCATTGAAGCCCACAATCACCGCAGGAGCAGACAAAACCACCACAATCTCGGGGAACAGCGCCATCACCGCCACCAGAATGAGAAAAAAGATCGGTGTAGCAATGCCAGCACTGACCGCCGCCGCCACAATTTTGTCGCGAAACTCATCTGCGGTAATGTCGCCTCGGTAGAGATCTAGGGTGTAGGCCAGCGCCGTCACCAGCGCCTGAGTCAGCACCGCCGTGCCCGTGGCCGCCAGACCCAGTTGCGCGATCGTCGCCGAGTTCTTGAGCACTGAGTCCACTGCGTTGTAAAAGCGAATGTAGGTCTGCTCGCCCCCAGTCATCGTGGCCGAGCCGCGGCGAATATTGTCTGCGCCCAGCTCCCATACAACATTCTCGGCCCCGTTGCTGCCCCCCTTAGAGTGCGCCCGAATGTGGCTGCCATGCTTGTCCGACAAAAAGACCCGAATATCCCACTCGCTAGCCCCAAGTTTGGACGTACCAGGGATTTTGTCGAACAGCCCCATAATGTCGGCATCCGATCGCGGAGCATCGCCTAAACGGGTGCCCGCCCTTTGCAATCGACGCGCCAGGGCCGGCATTTCCTGAGCCAGCTCTTGAGCGGTACGCGGCAGGTCTTTGAGGGCATTGGCCGTGACCATGCCGGAGGTGCCTAGAGCGGCGATCGCCCCCTGCCATTCTTCTAGGGCCTTACCCATCGCTTCCAGGCTTTGCTGCGATTGCTGCTGCCCCGTCTTCTGTAGATCATTAAGGGTAGCTAGGCTAGTCACGGTTAGCGTTTGAGCGGTTTGCTGAGCACCTTCGCCGACATTTTTGACGTACTCAAGCGCACTTTCTAGCTCCTCGGCCCCTTGCTCAATAGTTTTTTGGGCAACCTGCTGGGCCTGTTGCAGGGTCAGCGCACTGGTAGTCGCGAGCTCTTCGGTGGCCTGCTGGGCTGCGGCAACGGCTTTATCAATCTGGCTGCCGAGGTGCTGGTTGGTCTCCGATGCTGCGTCTGCAAGCTGCTTAGCGCGATCCCAAAGGTTCATTGAGTTATTTCCCCATATAAAAGGGGGCAAAAAGTATTGTCTAGGCGGGATAGCTCCCTGCCACTAGATTGCCCTTTAAGAGCGATCGGATGCTGCCATGGTCCAAACCCTTTGCAGAGTCCTCACAAACAGGGGCAAGAAGCGCACTACTTGGAGCGATCGCCTCCACCTTCTTCCCCTCCGATATTTCGAGGTATCGCTGTAGCGCCACCATCGATGACCACCCATCCAGGGCTTGGATCGCCTTCAGCCATACCCCCGCCTTATCGAGCCGAGGTGCCCAGGTGCGCCGGTTACTGTGAAGGCTTAAACGAAACATTCGTAAAATCAGCTGGTTCTTTACGAAATGATGATTCCTCGTGCTGTAGTTCTCTTTGGCAAAGTTGAAGTTGAGTCACCTGCCCCCTTGGTATATCTATACCGAGGGGGCAGCGTTTTTTTCTAATAATCTCTAAGGCAGCTGCCCAGAGGGTGACCCCGCGAGTTCTTCCTGAAGCAGGTTTTCGTAGACGCGAGGCAGTCGGGCGGTCATGCTGTTTGACTCGATGCCGTAGCCAAGGCTGGTCCAGGTGCCAGAAAGACGGCGCAGCACCTCATCTAGGCGACCGTCCCGTAGAGCACTAGGAATATCCAAATTCCAGGCGGAGGTGTCTCTGAGCCAGTGGTAGACCACCAGATCTTGCGATTCGGGGTCAAAGCTGTAATCGCCCCAGGTGCTAAACCAGCTGGAGGACTTGGGATGGTACTGCTGGGCTTTTTCTTGCCAGGTGCCAGTTAAAAACTGGTAGCGCCCGGCTGCGGTGGTGCAGTGCCCCTGATTTGGTCCTGCCACAATCTCAACGCAGATGTTGGGATGGCGGCTGAGCTGCTGCACGGTGTTGCCGCCGTAGAGCACGTTGTAGGGCTGATTGGTGTTTGACTCGGCGGCAGAAATCGTGCGCATCAGAGCGCGAACGTAGGGGTCGCCCCCAGCCATAGCCAGTGGTTCAGGATGGCTGACCCATACGGTCTCTTGAATTTGCCGCAGTGAGGGATGGGGCAGCGATCGCACTCCCACAAACCCCGCACCCAGCAGCAGCAGAGCGATAAACAGCGCTCGCCGCTGCTTTGCCTTCTGAATCCGGCGCTGCCGGGCGAGGGTAGGAGAGGGGCTTGTGGGCAGTGAGGTCACAGGCAGCGGCAGGATTTAGGAACAGGGGGCTAGATGCACCCAGCGCAGGGAGCAGGACAAGCGCCCGCTACCGCCCTTGAGACAGTGCAAGTCTAGGCCATTGCAATGGTAGCTCATCGGCCCAAAAACCTGAGCCGGGGTGCGGCCCCTAGCGATCTACCGACCCCATAATGATGTCGATACTGCCTAGAATGGCCATAATATCGGCCACCTTTACCCCTTTCAACAAGTGGGGCAAAATTTGCAGGTTGTTGAAGTCAGCGGCACGAACCTTAAAGCGCCAGGGGAAAATGTTGTCGTTGCCCATGATGAAGACGCCCAGTTCGCCCTTGCCGCTTTCTAGGCGCACATAGTGTTCCCCAGCCGGAATTTTAAAGGTAGGGGCAATCTTTTTGCCAATAAATTGGTAGTCAAAATTGTTCCACTCTGATTTTGGGCCTTCGGCCATGCGCTTGGCCTCAAGGTTCTCAAAGGGGCCGCCCGGAATTTGGGCACAGGCCTGCCGCAAGATTTTGACGGACTCCCGCATTTCGCGGATGCGGACTTGGTAGCGGGCCATGCAGTCGCCAGCGGTTTCGTAGTGGATGTCCCAATCAAAGTCGTCATAGCATTCGTAGTGATCGACCTTGCGGAGATCCCACTTAACGCCAGAGCCGCGCAGCATGGGGCCTGAGAGCCCCCAGGAAATTGCTTCGTCGCGGGTGATGGTGCCAATGCCCTCAATCCGGCGGCGAAAGATGGGGTTGTTGGTGATTAGCTTTTCGTACTCGTCGACTTTGGGCAAAAAGTAATCGCAAAAGTCTAGGCACTTGTCGAGCCAGCCATAGGGCAGGTCAGCGGCCACGCCGCCAATGCGGAAGTAGTTGTTGTTGACCATGCGGTAGCCAGTCGCGGCTTCCCACAGGTCATAGATCATCTCGCGCTCGCGGAAGATGTAGAAGAAAGGGGTCTGAGCGCCGACGTCGGCCAGAAAGGGGCCAAGCCACAGCAGGTGGTTGGCAATGCGGTTGAGCTCCAGCATGATAACGCGAATGTAGCTGGCCCGCTTGGGCACCTCAATGTTGGCGAGCTTTTCAGGGGCGTTGACGGTGATCGCTTCGTTAAACATGCCCGCCGCGTAGTCCCACCGGCTCACGTAGGGCACAAACATAAGGTTGGTGCGGCTTTCAGCGATTTTCTCCATGCCTCGGTGCAGGTAGCCAATCACCGGCTCGCAGTCGAGCACATCTTCGCCGTCGAGGGTGACAATCAACCGCAGCACCCCGTGCATGGAGGGATGGTGGGGCCCCATGTTGAGCACCATGGGTTCGGTCTTAGTTTCAATAATCGACATAGGGGCTACCCAATCGTCAAAATCTAGTTCTGCTGTATCTTTGAGTATCTTAATGGGTATCGCCTCAGTTGGCATACGAAGCAGGGATTGAGATTGCTGATGGCAGAGCCAGAGTTTTATCACGTGCCGGTGCTGCCTGAGGCGGTAATCGAAGGGCTTAACATTCAGCCTGGTGGGCAGTATTTAGATGCGACTGCCGGTGGCGGTGGCCACAGTCGGCTGATACTCGAAGCTGACCCCACCGTGAGGGTAGTGGCTGTGGATCAAGATGCAGCGGCGATCGCGGCTACTCAGGCCAATCTGGCCGAGTTTGGCGACAGAGTTTCGCTGTGGCACGGCAATTTTGCCGACTATAACCCCTCCGGAAATTTATTCAACGGTGTTTTGGCTGATTTGGGGGTGAGCTCGGTGCAGCTCGATGTGGGCGATCGCGGCTTTAGCTTTCGCCAAACCGCCCCCCTCGACATGCGCATGGACCCGCGCCAAGACCTCACCGCCGCTGACATCGTCAACCACTGGGATGAAACCGAGCTGGCGAACTTAATCTACACCTACGGCGAAGAACGCCTCTCTCGCCGAATTGCCCGCAAAATTGTTGACCAGCGCCCCTGGCAAACCACCACCGATCTGGCTGAAGCTATCTCCTACTGCGTGCCGCGCAGCTATCGCTACGGTCGAATTCATCCGGCTACTCGCACCTTTCAGGCGTTGCGAATTGCGGTAAACCAGGAGTTGAAAGTGTTAGAAACCCTGCTGAAGGTTGCGCCTACCTGGCTAACTCCTGGTGGACGGTTGGTGATTATCAGTTTTCACAGTTTGGAAGATCGCCTGGTTAAGCACACCCTAAAAGACTCTCCCGATCTCAAGGTAATTACTAAAAAACCCGTGATTGCCACCGAAACTGAAGTGGGCCAAAACCCCCGGGCCCGTTCGGCCAAGCTGCGAGTTGCCGAACGGGTTGTCGCGCTGTAGCCTAGCGCTCAAAGCTGCGATCGTTACGTTTATTGATGAAGAATTTGCCCTAAACGTAGCTGAGGTAACAATCTCGAAACCCAGGGTAAAGATTAAAATTAATTCGCAAGAAAAAGACTTGCCTCACAGTTGCTTCATATAGACTTAAAAAGTAGGAAAAAGTTCCTACTCCAATTTCAATTCTCTTATAAGAAGCCACCATGAACACCCTAAACGACAAAAGTTATTGCTTTTCCGTACTTCCTGGAACCCGCGACCATCGAGGCTTTTTTGTACAAGAGACAACCTATGAACTGGTCGATGTCAGTGCCGCAGGCTGGGCACGTATCTGTTTAGACAGCTCTGCTTGCTACTACGTAGATCCCGCTAATATCAAATCCTTTTGTTAGTTCAACTAGGTCTAATTCAGCTGAGTTCTGACCATTGGTAGAGTTTGCGCCAGACAGATCTGGGCTTTGCCTTTGGTTTGAATTAATGTGTGAGAAATCGTTATTCCACCCATAATTCTTGCGAAAGATCGTTAACCATCATGAACGCTGCAACCCGAGTTTTTTCTGTATACGTGTCGGATTTCGCCATTGAGCTTCGAGATGATGGCAGTCAATACTCTGGGGATGGGCGACTGGTTTGTAGACAGCGCAACTACGACAGTCTGTTTAAGTTTGCTAAAAATATGGCCCTCAATCGCGCCATTCCCCTGCGGGATTACACCCGCTCAGAAGCTCAGTATCAGTATTAGGTAGACGGGCATTGCGCTGTCTTGCGCTCCGTCCCATACCTCGTTAAATAGAGAAATCTATTAGCATTGCAACCCTTTAACACTGAAGGGCTCCAATGCTGATGGGATGTGTTGAACATCGATGGAAAAAGTACTAAGCTGTTTCACAAACGGCTATCCTACGGTGCATAACCGAAGTTGTTTAGCCACCTATATTTTCCCAACTTAAAGAACTTTGAGCCTTCAGATTCCTCGATTTAAGGGAAAATCTGCTGGCACAGAGGATTGCTTGCATGTCGATTCACAGGGCAGAATCGTACCCTTGCCGGCCCATCTGGGCCAGGCGGGGTACTCGCCCTAAGCGACCGGTCATTAGCCGTAGGGCCAGACGTTTGAGGGGGGAGACGTGGCTGAGTATCCAAAGCCCACTGCGTCGTAGCACTACTACAGGCAGCAGTCGGTTTGAGAAAATGCGGGTCAGTCCATCGGTGAAACTGAGAATGACCCAGTTTTCTAACCGTCGCCAGCGATCGTAGCGGCGCAGCACGGTGAGGCTGCCCAGGTCGTGACCCTGCTGATGGGCAGCCGTTAGCACTTCTGCCAGGGCCGCAGCGTCACGAATCCCCATATTTAGCCCTTGCCCGCCTACGGGGTGGCAGCTGTGGGCCGCGTCTCCGACTAGGGCCAGGCGAGGCAAAACGTAGCGATCGCACTGCATCAGCTGCACCGGAAACATTGCTGGCGCGGTCAATCGCCTGAGCTGCCCCATCTGGCCACCGTAGCGCTGCTCTAATTCAGCCATGAATTCGGCTTCGGGCAGGTGCAAAATAGCCTCGGCCTCGGCGTGGGGAACGGTCCACACCACCTGGCAGCGCTGGCCGGGCAGGGGCAAAATGGCGAAGGGGCCGCTGGGCCAAAAGCGCTCATAGGCCGTGTTTTGGTGGGAGTGCTCGGGTTCTAAAACGGTAGTCACACAGGACTGGCGGTAGCGCCAGCCAAGGCTGCCGATGCCGGCCCGCTGGCGCAGGGAAGAGCCTTTGCCGTCGGCAGCAACGAAAAGGGGCGATCGCACCGTGATGTTACCCTCGGGTGTATTCACCTCCGCTACGGTGCATTCTCCGTAGTCGTGGGTTGTCCCTAGGGTAGCTGAGCAGAGGTAGTGAATGTTAGGGAAGGCTGCGATCGCTCCCTGGAGCGCCGCCATCAGCACGCCATGCTCAGCACCGTAGTAGACCGCATCGGTGCCCAAATCGCTAGGCAAAAACCGCACGACCTTGCCGTAGTCGCCATCGGAGAGCTGCACCTGGTCGAAATGACAGATGTGGGGCCCAACCTGAGGCCATAGCCCAAGCCCCTTGAAAATATCTGCTGAGGTTAGCGAGAAGGCGTAGGCCCGCTGCCGCGAAGCAGCCGCTGCCGCTGTTTGAGCTTCAATCACAGCAATCTGCATACCGCTGGGAGCGAGGGCTGCTGCTAAGGTAAGCCCGACGATACCGCCGCCGACAATTGCCACCTCTACCGCTAGATCCGCCGGTTGAAGAGCCGGCTGAGGGTGATCGGATTGGGCGGGCGAGCTAAATTGCGGGGTGGTAGCGGTCATAGGTGCAGAGGTTCGCCGTTGTTATAGCTTCATTCTGACCCGATTATCTGGAGGAAATCAAGGTAAAACGCCTTAAGCCGCCATGGGCAGCGATCGCTGCGCCAGCACCTGACGGTAGAACTGCTGAAGCTGACGGGTTGCAGCGGCCCAGCCCCACTGTTCTGCCTCGGCAACGGCATTGCGACGCATCAGCTCTCGCTCGTCTTTGGTCTCGATCAAGCGGCGAGTGGCGTTTATGGCTCCTGCTTCATCGAGAGGGTCGAAGAGAAAACCATTGACGCCATCGGTCACGATGTCAGGAATGCCGCCGGAGTTGGCCGCTACCACCGGACAGCCGGCCGCCATCGCCTCTAGCAAGACTAAGCCTAGCGTCTCGGTGCGGGAGGGGAATACAAAAGCATCGGCCGATGCATAGGCAGAGGCCAGATCTTCTCCGCCCAGGTAGCCCACGAAATTGGTATGGGTATCGGCAAAGTGGGCCTCTAGTTCGGCGCGGTATGGGCCGTCGCCCACTAGGGCGAGGCGGGCACCGGGGATGGCCTGAAGCACGGGCTTGATGCGATCGATTTCTTTTTCGGCGGAGAGGCGACCAATGTAGAGCAGCAGGGGGGCTTCGGGATGCCCCTGGGAGAGGCGATCGCGCATCTCGGCGCTGGCCAGTTCAGGGCGAAACAGCTCGGTATCAACCCCACGCTGCCACACCTCGATGTTTTCTATACCATGCTCCGAAAGCTCAGACTTCATGGCGGAGGAGGTGACCAGGTTGATCTGGGCCTTGTTGTGCATGGCTTTGATCAGCTCCCACATCAGCCCTTCGAGCATGCCTAGGCCATAGTGCTCTAGGTATTTGGGTAGGTGAGTGTGGTACGACGCCACCAGCGGCAGATCTAAGGTTTTGCTGTAGTAAATGCCCGCCAATCCGAGGACTGCCGGGTTCACAACATGGACTAAGTCAGGCTGAAAGCTCTCTAGCGCCTCACCAATGGACGGGCGCGGCAAAGCCAGCTTTAGCTCTGGGTAAAGCGGCAGCGGAAACCCAGACACCCCATGAATTTTTGCCCCTCGATACTCGGTTAAGCCACCCTCTGGGGAGAACACTAAAACCTGGTTGCCCTGGCGCTGCAAGTGATCAACGGTGTGCTTGAGACGGGTCACAATGCCGTCTACTTTCGGCAAAAAGGTCTCGGTGAAGAGAGCAATCCGCATAACAATTGAGGGGGGCTAAGTGAAGATGATTGAAAATAGAAGAATAAATTTGTAAATAGGCCAAAATCACAGCGTGATTTTGGCCTATTTATTGACTAATCGCGCCGCCACTGAACCTTGGGCAAAATCTGGTTCTTATCGACGCGGTCTTTGTACTTGACAGCGAAGTTGAGCAGGCTGTCGAGCAGCGAGTCAGACAGCAGGTGAGGTTGGAGACCCAGCTCTAGCAGGTTGGTGTTTTTAGCGTTGAAGTAGTGATCTTCGGCCTCAACCCGAGGGTTATCCATGTATTGAATATCGACATCGAGACCCAGGGTGGTGCCAGCTTTTTTCACCATCATGGCCAGATCGCCGACGCTAAACATTTCGGTGAACTGGTTGAAGACGCGGAACAGGCCAGGATCGCCGGGATTGGCGATCGCAATCTCAACGCACCGCACAGTGTCGCGAATATCGAGGAAAGCGCGGGTTTGGCCGCCCTTTCCATAGACGGTCAGGGGGTGACCCACAGCTGCCTGAATACAGAAACGGTTGAGGGCCGTGCCGAAGACGCCGTCGTAGTCGAGACGGTTGATCAGCAGCTCATCCATGCCGGTCTCTTCGGTGAGCACGCCGTAGACCACGCCCTGGTTGAGGTCGGTGGCGCGTAGGCCCCACACCTTACAGGCGAAGTGAATGTTGTGGGAGTCGTGCACCTTGCTGAGGTGGTAGAACGAACCCGGCTGCTTGGGGTAAGGGAGGGTGTCTTTGCGACCATTGTGCTCAATGGTGATGTAGCCCTCTTCGATGTCAATGTTAGGGGTGCCGTACTCACCCATGGTGCCCAGCTTGACTAGGTGGCACTCGGGGAAGTGGTCGCGCAGCACGTAGAGCAGGTTGAGGTTGCCCAGTACGTTGTTGGCCTGGGTCAGCACCGCGTGCTCGCGATCGATCATCGAGAAGGGAGCCGATCGCTGTTCGCCGAAGTGAACCACCGCGCCGGGTTCAAACTCAAGCATCGTCTTCTCTAGGAAGGAGTAGTCGTTAATGTCGCCGACGTAGAGATCGATGTGCTTGCCGGTGAGGTCTTTCCAGCGCTGTAGACGGCTTTGGATAGGGGCAATGGGGGTCAGCGTCTCGATCTGAAGCTGAGCATCCCAGTGGCGACGCACCAAGCTATCAAGAATCCCGACTTCGTAGCCACGATTGGAAAGGTATAGGGCCGTTGCCCACCCGCAATAGCCGTCGCCGCCAATTACAAGGACTTTCATATCAATGCTTCAATCTCTTTGCCGATACCAAGACAATCTACCAGGTTTGGAGGACCTGTAAACCACCGAACGAAAGATTGGGGAATTGGAAAGATTTTTTTACAGAAGCCAAGTTGAGCGTCAGCTTAAGGCCATTCCTGGGGTTTTAGTCTGAGGTTTTGGGGCTGCTTCAATCGGTGCGCTTGACTGGGCTACAAATGCCCCACAGCTTGGAGATAGTAAGTTAAGCTAATTATTAGCTAACCTAACTATTAATAAAGAGCTTGTTTGCTTGTGGTTACCCAAGCCCCTACCTCAAACCAGTGCGCGGCAGACATGATGACGACAGTACCGGCGGTGACGCGGTTTTTGCGGGCGGGCATTCGTCGCCACGGCAAACCCCAGCTGTCACTGTCGCAGCTGCGAGTGCTGTATTTTTTGCGGCGGCGATCGCAGGCTTCTCTCTCCGAGGTGGCTGACTATTTAGATGTCACCCGGCCCACCATGTCGGCCATGGTGGAGCGCCTAGTGCAGCGGGGGCTAGTCAACAGAATCAGTGATCCGGTTGAGCGGCGGCGGATCATCCTCACTCTGACTGCCGCAGGCGCAGCGGAGATGGAGCGGGTTTACGACGCGACGTTGCAGACGGTAGCCCATCGCTTAGAGGGTCTGTCTGAGACGCAGCTTCAACAGGTGCAGGCCGGGTTGGCGATCCTAGGCAACCTATTTGATGAACCCAAAGGGCAGGAGTGGGAGAAGAAGTTTTGAGTTTTGAATGTTGAGTTTTGAATTGAAGCCCACCTCCCCAACTAAAAACTAAAAACTAAGCACTCGAAACTCTCCCATGTCCCCCACTCCCTACCCCTACCCTTCAATGACCTATGGCAATGATTGAAATTCAGGAACTGACCAAGCGCTTCGGTACCAAAACAGCCGTCGATGAGTTTAGCCTCACCGTTGAGCCGGGAGAAGTCTTCGGCCTGCTGGGGCCAAACGGGGCGGGCAAAAGCACGCTGATTAAAATGCTCACCACCCTGCTGCCTGCCAGCAGTGGACGGGCCGCGATCGTCGGGTTTGATATTGGTCGCCAGCCCATTGAAGTACAGCGCCGCATTGGCTACGTGCCCCAAGCACTGTCGGTAGATGGAACGCTGACCGGCTACGAAAACCTGCTGATTTTGGCCAAGCTCTACGGCGTGCCTCGGCGGCAGCGGCTCGATCGCATCCATGCTGCCCTGAACTATGTAGGGCTTAATACGGTAGCGAATCGCCTAGTGAATACCTACTCCGGCGGAATGATTCGGCGGCTGGAGATGGCCCAGGCCACCCTGCACCGTCCGCCGGTTTTATTTCTCGATGAGCCTACGGTGGGGCTTGACCCAGTGGCCCGCAAAACCATGTGGGACCTGATCTTGCAGCTGCGGCGCGACTACCAAACTACGGTGTTTCTCACCACCCACTTTATGGAAGAGGCGGATGTGCTGTGCGATCGCATCGCCATGCTCTACAACGGCCAACAGGTGGCTATGGGTACCCCTGCCGCGCTTAAAGCCACCGTACCCCACCCCGAAGCCACCATGGATGACGTCTTCATCCACTACACCCGCAACCCCTTAACCACCGACAACGAAGGAAGCTATCGTGACACATCAACTACACGACGCACCGCTCAACGGCTGGGCTAACCGAGGCCGAGTGACCGCCCCCGTGGAAGACTTTATCGCTAAGGCTCTGGTAGCCGCCGAGCTGGAGGTACGCAAGCTGCGCCACGACCCCATTCAGCTGTTTACCCGAGCGGTGCAGCCGGTGCTGTGGCTAACCATTTTTGGCCAGGTGTTTGCCCAGGTGCGGGGCATCCCCACCGGCAACCTCAGCTATCTCGACTTTATGACGCCGGGCATTTTGGCCCAGAGCGTTCTATTCATGTCAATTTTCACTGGGCTGTTGGTGATATGGGAAAAAGACCTCGGCATCTTGCACAAGCTGATGGTCAGCCCCGCGCCGAAGTCTGCCCTGGTGCTGGGTAAGGCGATCGGGGCCGGGGTGCGGTGCCTGTCGCAGCTGCTAATCATCTATATTGTGGCGGCTCTAATGGGTGTGGCCATCAACTGGAACCCGCTGGCGATGCTGGGCGTGGCTATGGTGGTGATGCTGGGCGCGGCGCTGTTCTCGACCTTCTCGCTGATTGTGGCCTGCTGGGCGCAGACCCACGAGCGGGTAATGGGCGTGGGGCAGCTGATGATGATGCCGCTGTTCTTTGCCAGCAACGCGATCTATCCAATCTCGATCATGCCCGCCTGGCTGCAGGTGGTGTCGCGGCTCAACCCCCTGACCTATATGGTTGATGCTTTGCGCAACCTGATGCTAGTCGAACCGGCGGGCAGCTACAGCTTGGGGCTAAGCGTCTCAATTTTGGTATGTGTGGCCACGGTGCTGATCGCCTTCTGCGGTCGCCTATATCCTCGCCTGGTGCGATAGCTTTCAGGATCTAGCCCCGTCAATCCTAAACCTTGACGAGTTCATCTGATGAAATATCGAGGGGCTCGATGCAGTCGGGGGAATCATTTTGGGGTTTGTTGACCACCGTCGAGACCAGGTAGCGGTCCATTGCTCCATCGTCGCAAGGGCGCAGCATCTCCTGGAGCGCTTGGGGCTGGTAATAGTCAGGGTCGAGCCAGGCAGCATAGTCTTCCGGGGCCAAAATCACCGGCATGCGGTTGTGGATCGGCTCCATCAACTCGTTGGGTGTGGTGGTGAGAATGGTGCAGGTTTGCAGTTCGCCGCCGCTGGCCGAGTCGCTCCAGTGCTCCCATAGCCCGGCAAAGGCAAAGGGCTGGTGGTCTTTGAGAAAAATGTAGTGAGGCTGCTTGATTTTGCGGTTGGCCTGGGTCTGCCATTCGTAGAAACCATCGGCCAAAATCAGGCAGCGCCGACGCTTGAAGGCGGCGCGAAAGGACGGTTTTTCAACCACAGTTTCGGCGCGGGCGTTAATCATCCGGCTGCCAATGGCGGGATCTTTGGCCCAGCTGGGAACCAGTCCCCACTGCAAAAAATCAAAGTGGGGCTCTGGATTTTCGGGGGTAGCCACCACCGTTGCTATGGGCTGAGTGGGGGCAACGTTGTAACGCGGCATGACGGGAGGAGGGGACCGCAGCAAGAAGTCATCAGCTAGGTCATCACCGGTTTTGTTAAGACTGAACCGTCCACACATTGCCCTATCTTCCTGCTTGCACGCTATTACTATGGTAACAATTGGGTGGGGTAGCCCTGGTCTGCTGTTAGGTGGATGGTGTGGAGTTATACGGCATAGGGTACAGGGCAGAACTAATTAATCCCCTACACTCCCATTATTGAGTTTGTAAGTGCGTCGATCAGCTCCTGCTATAAGAGTACGTCTTGCGCCTGTTCAAAAGTCTCAGAAAAGCGTTGGGCGCAAAGCAGTTAGAGAAATTATTTTCGGTCCAGTAGATTGTGGGCTGTCGACTTGCCAACCATAGAAAGGTAGACGAGCCAAGGAACGAGGGGAGTTGGCTTGACACATTAGTTTCTGCCCCAGCTAACACGAACGGTAGATATAGCTTTCAGTTTGAACCTTTCCAATGAGGGAGGGTGCCCCTGAACTCTCACGGGATCATGAAGATTGTGAGCAATGACACACTATTAAACTCCTAGTTAGGAAATAAATCTAATGACCGATACAACAACTCTATCAACCAAGCTTGCTGACCTGAAGCTTTTCCAAAATGTCTTGATTGACATTGAGCAAAAGCTAATGGCGGCCACCAACGACCACACCATCCGTGAGCGTCTTGAAGGGATGCTGACGAGCGATCGCGCCAACCTCAGCAACATCGACGAGGCCATCACCAAACTAGGTTCCGCAGCAGAGCCGCGCGATATAACCCAGAAACATGCTGAGGCTGTCACCAAAATGACGGATGGCTCAGAACTATCTTTGTATGACAAGTTTTTTCAGCTTGAATTGTTGAAGCACCAGCAGACGATGAATGGTTTGGTGCTGCACAAAGTGGGCCAAACCTTGAGCGACTCGCTGCAAGATGCTATGGAGCCGCTCAACAAAGTTAACTTTGAAAATCGGGCCCACCAAGAGGTTCTCAAAGGCGTTCTTTACTTTGTTGGGACTCGTGAAATAGCGGGTCAAGAGCCTGACATGGGCCTGTGGGCCAGCGTTGAGCAGGGAATTGCGGCTCTAAAAGGGGCGATCGGCAGCGCTGTTAGCTAATCGGCTTCTCTGCGGCCGTTGCTGAGAGCGATAGTGCAACGGCCTTTGGGCAGGTAGGCCTAAGCCACTGCCCACCTCAAATTTTTGCGTGATAGCAGTATTACATCTGCAAACGCAGCAGGATTAGCTGGGTGGCGCGATCGCCCTCAAAGTTGTTGTCGCTGACTATCAGCAGGCTCTGGCTACCGTCGGGCAGACGCGGGCCTAGGGTCATACCCTCCAGGTTATCCACCGCTAGAGGCGTCTCGGCAAAATCAAGCACCAGCTGTTTGCGAATGGGTGAACTACCTGACACATCCCCGCTCAGGTTGGGAATCGTCGATATATCAGTGGCGCCGCCGGTGGCTAGTTGGTACAGCTTCACCTGCAACCCGCGTAGGCCCGCGGCCCGCTCTAGGGACAGAAAGTGACCGGCTGGGTCGATTGCCAGCAGGTCGGTGAGACCATTCACCACAGCACCAGAGGGTTCTAAATCGAGGGGATAGCGATGCTCGGCGATTAGCGTATTCTGGTCGTCGCCAACTAAATAGTGCAAAAAGCGGCTGTTGAGGGGCTGGCTGGGGTCATCGTTGTAGTCTTGGACTAGCGCTGACTCGGTGGCGGTAAAGAGACGAAAAGGCTCAGTCATGCCGGCCCCGCTGGGTGACCCGGTAACGGTGAGGGCCTCTAGGCTGAGGTTGTTTTGCACTCCTTGAGTAGGGCTATCGGGGTCGTCGGGCAGGTATCGCTTGGGCAGCGGTAGGGTGGCGATCGCCTGGCCCGTCTCACGGTCAAACTCGCCAATAAAGGGCGGCACATTCTGACTAACATCTCCCTCGCTGGCAATGAATAGCGTGTCGCGAGGCGACAGGGCCATGCCTTCGGGGTCGAGGCTGCCCTGGGGATAAGGGTTGCCCTCGGCATCGAGCAGGGGGGTAAAGGCTTCAAGAGTGACGGCATCAAACTTAGGCGGGCCGCTGCGCTTTAGGGTAATGGCGAAGGTATAAAAGCGGGCAGGGCCAAACCGACTTCGGTCGTCGGAGAGGACGTAGAGCCGATCGCGGGGGCGATCGTAGGCTAGGGCCGACAGCCCACCCACCGTGGTACCTTCGAACTCTTGGGGTGGCAGGGTATATACATCTAGCAGCTCAACGGTGAGCGGCAAAAACAGTCGGTCTTCGGCCTTGATCTGGGGTATGGCACAGCTGGTTAGCACCAGCACTAAGAGGAGGGCGAGCGATCGCCGCTGCCCAATTCGCCGTAGCATCTGGCCCATCCACTCTGCCATCGATAACCCCTTACCCATCGCTCAGCACCCTCTAGGATAGGTCAAGGCAGTGTTCACTGAGCTACGGTTTCGCTATCCCTGGACGGCATAATTTAGCCCTGGAACGCGATCGCGTTGCCGGTGGTTGTCCCTACGGAAGTTCTCATTTCATAAAACAGCCCAGAAAGCTAACGTTCGAGCTTACCGGGCGTTTTTCTTCTCGCTCTTCTATTTTCGTTCTTTTGCTATATCGACCCAAATTACCAGGTAAATTTCAGCCCCTGTTCTATCAAAAACTGTTGTAGAGCAGGCATTTGCCCAGTCACTACCACTTGGGCCGGGGTCAGATCATTGGGCTTGGCGTAGCGTAGCATCCAGCCCGCTGTCGCTCCTGCCGCCCCGCCGATGCTCCATTCGCCATAGTGCACCCTCGTCACGCCATTGACAATGTGGCTAGCGGCCACACTCTTACCGCCAATCAGCACATTATCGACTCCCTGGGGTACCAGTGCCTCTAAGGGAACTTGCAATGGTCGCACCACAAATTCTTTAATGCTGGCCCCTGCTGCCTCATAGGATGGGCGCCAGGATCGGTAGCGGCAGCCGTGGATATCAATGTCGTAGTGGGCCAGGGCCACAGCAGTGGTTCTAAAATCGCGCCCCCCGGTCATGTCTTCTCGCAGGTCAGCCTCCACCGCCATAAAGCTGTCTTGACCGTAGGCAGGGCGGCCCAAAATGCGGCGGCCCTCGCGAATGTAGGGCACTATGCTGAGGCCAGACTGAGTGCCTAGGGGTGAATCACTCCCCCGCAGAAACGTCAACGGCAGCTTATTGGTGCTCTCGTTTTCCATCAGCCACTCGGCAAACTGAAGCGCATGAACTTCACCATAGTTGAGTGATTCGGTCGATAGCCCGCCAAGCCAATCTTGGCGCTGCCCCGACAGGCGAATATCCTCTTCGGTGAATACCAAAGGCGGGTCCATAAAGTGCCAGTCGTTGCCCCTGTTCCAGTTGATTAGGGTAATTTCGCCGGGCTGGGTGCGGTTGACGTTTGAGTCCCCCGCCCGCTGGCTGACAATGCGACGATAGTTAAACACACTGCCAAAGTCGAAAAACGGAAATCCTTGCAGATCAAACTCTTTGCGGTGCTCGGCCTTAGATAGAACCGGCTCTAGCTTTTGCAGCTCCCTGAGGCTGTCGTTTTTGTCGTCAAGAGTAGCTAATACAAAGGGATAGGTGTAAGCCTGGGTACAGTCAGGATTATCCTGCGGCGGCGCGTTGACCTCGCCGGTAAAGCCCTGGCCGTCAGAGCCCAGGCGGTGGGGCAGGTTGGCCCAGCCCACCAGCTCGCCAGTATCCGTGGCGTCGATCACGATCATGGAGCGGTTTGGCGGCGGCTGTAGGCGAATGGGAATTTTGTTGTAGGCCTCATCATCTGACCAGGCATACCACCGCCCTAGCTCTTGAGAGAGCCGCCCCGTCGGCACATAGCCTGGATCGAGAGGAACGCGCCGCACCCCGTATACCGCTGTCACATATCGGCCAGAGGCATCGAAGGCTGCACCTTTAAAGGCAGTAGAGGTAGCCCAGCGGCTCTCAGGAGCACTTTGAGCGGCGTCTCGCATCCACATTTCTGCCGCTGTGGCTCCGGCGCGGGGAGTAAAGCAGAGTTCACCTACCCAGCAGCTGTTGGTTCTCTCGACCGGCAGCTGGGCGGGCAGACCCGTCCAATCAGGGAGGTAAACAGGCTGGCGCTTAATCAGGTCCTTAAACGCCTCCCAGCTGGGGGAAAAGTTGCGTCGCCACCGCATTGCCCGCGACTCGTCGATCGCCGAGACTCCCTGGGAACTGATCTGCCCGCCTAGCCACGGGGTTAGCTCAATCAGGCAGGTGGTGACGCCAGTTTTCATCGAGTGGGAGGCTGCGGCAACCCCGCCCAGGGTGCCGCCAATCACCACCACTTCACAGGTCCACACCTCTTCGGCCAGGGGCAGAGGGTTGAGAGTCGGCCGGCCGTTGGCAGTTTGAATCTGGCGAATGCCGGTGGCAACCTCGGCCCGGTTAACAATTTGCCCTACCGGACGCTGGCTAAATTCGAGCGGCTGACGCCAGTATTCGCTGGCACCACGAAAAGCAACCAGCAACAGGGTGCTGCTGATCAGGGCCATCATCATCAACCGAGGTCTGCGGGATCGCCGCCGCTTGCGCTTGGGATGGGGCTTTGATAGCACGGAACGATGGCGAGGGCGCTCTAGCATGGACAAGGGCGGCATACCTAGGGCATTGGTCGTCTGTGAGTGTAGCAACGAAATTGAGAAACGACGCACCCAAAACCGCAGCTCACCGAATCCTGAACCCGCAAGGCTCACAGAGTGTTTGCCAGCGGAGCGAATTCAAATCCTAGGGCTGACTATATGTAGACTCTTTTAATTCTCGAAGCAACCTAGAAATTTAGGCCATAATGAGCACGATCTCGTGCCTTTGGGCAATTTTGTCTCTAATTAATCTTTCACAATCTATGCAATTTCACCTTCGGCTACAGCGCAACCTGCTGCTTCCTCTGGCATTAACTACCCTGGCGCTAACTTCGCTGCCAGCCAAGGCGCAGACGACAGTTTATTCTCCTATTTCGCTACCGGCATCTCGAGAAGTTAACGATGCCCTGAGCAATAGCGACATCCCGACCGGTACCGGTGGGTTTGCCCGCGACTATACGGTCAATCTTGAGGCGGGGGACCAAGTGGCAGTTGATGTCACCTCTGAAGAGTTTGACACCCTGGTCATTTTGATGAACAAAGATGGCGTCACCGTGGGCGAAAACGATGACGGCCCGGACGGCACCACTAATTCGCTACTGTTTGCCCGCATTGGCGAGTCAGGCACCTACACAGTTCGGGTAAGCGCCTACGCTGGGCAAGGTGCCGGTAATTTTTACCTCAAGGTGGCCCGCCTGCGCGAGGTTCAGTAGAGAAGGGCAGTATTTTTTCCCAATAGCCTTGTCAGGGGTGACATCAGCTTGCTATCTTAATTGAGCGCTGAAATTTGCGCCCCTAGCCGGGATAGCTCAGTTGGTAGAGCAGAGGACTGAAAATCCTCTACTAAGTATACACCCTTTTAAGTAAAACTCCCATTCCGTAAGGCTTTGGGAGTTTTTTAATTTAAATTTACAAAGTCTTATCGGTATTCAGCAAGGCTTGTTTTTAAGAAAACTGACTTAAGACTGACATAAGGATTTTGGCTTATCCAAAGGAAAAGCACCCGGTTAAAGGTGCTTTTGTACTTAGATGGGTTGTATAATAGATTACTTAGCCTTTACCTGTGATTTGTTTATACTCAGTGTGTGTAATCTCAACTAAATCAGGGTGGCTAATCTCAGGGTAATTGTCTTTCCATTTGATAAAAGCCTTACCTGTCTCGCCATAGACAGATAGCGGAATGCTTCCATAAGAGTTACCTGAAATATGAAAGTAGCTTTCTTGAAAACCTAGTTCAGAGTAAAGAGCATTACACTCAGGTTCAGGACGTAAGGCTTTGATAGCCTCAGACAGTTCTTTACCTGCCTTTGACCTATTACTAGGTTTATAGTAGTTTTTTGAGTACTTGGACTCAGCCCAAGGCTTAGGAAGGGGTGATTCTGAGAATACCCCCGAAACTGTACTTGGGAACATTGGGTGATGATCCAATGCTACTTTGCACGTTTTAGGGTCTGCATACTTTTCAAGAAATGGTTTAACAACAGTTTCATCCCATTCTTTGTTTTCTTCCAAATAACCTAAAACAATATCTAGCAATTTTCCTTTTAATTCATAAATCATTTAATGAAATACCCCATGCCTAAGGTTACTTAGTTTTTTATGTGCTTCAAAATAAACGTTAGCCCAGTTAATTGAACTGACTGCGTAAGCAATAGCACTTTCTAGTAAATCAGTCCTACAAACATAAGCAGGTAGACTATCTATAATTTGAGAAGCACCCATCAAATCTTTTAGCCTTGGTTTTACAAAAGATTTACACTCTTCAACAGTAGGCGGTGTTTTGCTTTCCCAATTAAGATAGATTAAGTTAACAATTGATTCTTCAAAAGGATTCATAGTTTTAATCCCAAGCAATCCAATTACTGCTATCCATCAAGCCATTAATATTCACAGTCAAAAAGATAAAAGACTTATCACCTTCTACTTTTTTAATAACACTTCCTCTATTTTGTAAATGGGATAGCAAAGCTACCCTAAAATCAATGCCGTTATAAAAAACAAAGCCACTTTGTTCTACTGAAAACTTAGTTAGCATGGTTTTAATCCAATGGCGGATAAACCGCCATAACAGCAGCATCTAGTTCAGGGTCTTGACCGACTAAAGTATTAAGGTGATCAAGTGAAGGATTATAATTATCAAGCATCTCAAGCAACTTGATATAGATTTGATTAGGTTTAGCGTCTACAGATTGCATTTACAGTTTCCTCAGTAAGTGTAATTTTTCCAGTTTCAATATCGTTAACCATTAATTCAAGGTGCTGGTTCAAAGTTTGCATACCTTGAATAGTTTCAATAATTAGATTCCGTGTCTGTTGGTTCAATTGCAAAATTCCTACATGTTAAACAAAACCAAGATCTAGGGTAAAACCTACCTGCCCATAAAAGCTGATATTCTTCACCGCAATTACATCTAATATGCTTTTCCCTGTTATTTAATATTAGCCACATTTTTCATTTTTGGCAAGGTCTAACCACTCTCTAATTTCAAGCATTCGTCTAATTGATTTAGCCCAAAATTGAGCACGGTATTCAAGGTCTGGAAGCTTACCGTTGTTATCAACCCAAACCATATACCTAGCATCATATTCAATTGATAAGCTAGGGTCTGTGTAATTAACTCGTTTACTTGCATCTACCCATAGAGTAAGATCTGACACCTTTTGCTTTAAGCAAGATAAGTATTCTTGTTTATTCCTTAAACCTACATAAATATTGGATTCACTAAAGACAAGCTTAGCTAGTTTAGTTTTCTCAGGCGTATTAAATTCAAATATTAAACGTTCCCAATCCATACGCGCATTGTCTCTATCCTCATAGCATTCATCCTCTGAGGTATAGAGATACTTTTCTTTAAGTGTTGGATAGATAAACTTAAGCGCTGCTTTAGAGCTACTTTGAAAGGTTAGCTCAGTGCAATAATTACAGATTAACTCTGCAAAAGAGTCCTTGCCGTGTTTTGCTGAGCCTAGTATAAAAATAGATGGATACATTTAATCCTTAAATTAAAGGGCACCGTTAAGATGCCCTGTGTACTTAATGGTGCTAGGATCTTTTTTGAATCGGCATTAGAAGATGGATGTAATCACCCTCAACACCTGATTCGATAGGCTTAATTACAATCGGTGTAGTCGCTGAATTGCAATGCATACGCAAGTCTTCAGAACCTAGATTTTTAAGTGCTTCTAGAAAGTACTTACCATTTAGGCTTACTTCAAAATCAGCAGCACTACATTCTAGCCATTCCTGAGAGTCCCCATTCTCCCCCGCCTCAGCAGATACCACCAAGCTATCAGGGCTAAACGTAAGAGTGACTACATCATTCTTTTGAGCCGCCATCACCATCACAATGTCTAGCCGCTGAATCAACTCAGCACGATTCAAGGTAAAAGCATGAATAAAACTCTGAGGGATTAGCTGAGGGTAATTAGGATATTGACCTTCAATCAATCGGCTATGTAGTTCAGTGTTGCCAATCTGAAAACTAACCATTCGCTCATCAAGATTAACGCCAATTTCAGGCGTAATAGATGACCCTGCAAGTTTAAGGATAAGAGATAGGGTACTAGAAGGTACAGTAATAGAATCACCAGGGAAGGCATCTTCTAGAGTTGCTACAGATAGCCTGTGACCATCGGTGCTACCCGCCTTAGTACCATTCAAGTTAACGCCTGTAAGCGTTTGCTTGGTTTCTTCAGTGCTGGTGCTGAACAACACCTTAGGCATCGCTTTAATAAAATCATCAGTGCTGATAGTAGATGCTTGACCCTCAGCAATTTCAATTAGAGGGTATTCATCAGCAGGGTGAACAGCTACTTTAGATTTAGACTTACCCCGTTTAATGATGATGGAATGTCCATCATACTCAAGAGTCAAATCAGCGCCTTTAGGCTGTTTAGAAATGGTGTCTGCGAATAAACGAGCAGGAATACAAACAGCGTCTAAATTACCTTCAACGTCAATACGTTGTTTAATTCCAATTTGTTCATTGTAAGACGATACCTCTAGAACACCATCAACACACTTAAATAAAACATCAGCCAAAATAGGGCGACTTACTTTAACTGAAATTGCTTGAAGTGCATTAGATAGAACTTCAGACAACGTATCACGATTAATTGAAATTTCTTGCTTAGTTAAAACAGCAGTAGTCATTTAATTTAATCCTTTAATTATTTAGAAGTAGAACCTAGACCACCAACACGGCATTCTTTATAAGAACCGGGATCGTTGCTAGTCAACATAGCTAGTTGAATAATCCCTTGCCCAAAAGCATCGCCTGCTTTGAATGTGAATAGTTTATTATTAGACTCATTGCGTAGTTTTACAAAAATCTCACCTTCGTTATCGGAATTGTTGTAATAGTCTCCGTCAATCACTCCAACCGTATTTGCAACTCGCAGATACTTAAAACCTTGACCAGACCTAGGATAAAACCCTAACCATTCATTGCATGGGATATTTACACATTCACCATTAATCAAGACAGGCAATACAACGTCATCATCAAGTTTTACTTTAATTCCAGTTGGGAATTTAATATCTTCCCCTGGCATTAGTTGGAATCCAAAGTAAGAAAAGAAATCATACCCAACACTTTTAGGCGTTGCATGTTGAGGCAGTTTGATCAAGTCGTAGTGTTGACGAGGAGTTAAATCGTCGTCTAATAGACTAGGAAAAGCCTCAATAAAATCTTTCTCAAATTGGGCAAAGCTTACCTTTTCAAATTCCCGCATATTTCCTCTGTAGTGTGAAAGGGGGAATTTCACCCCCTTGTTTAATTGTAGTCTAGTATTAGACGTTATGCAACAGGAAATAGAGGGGCTACTTCTCTTTTAGCTTGCCATTCAGCAAAAGAGTAGACTTGGCCCATATCTTTCTGTAAGAGCATTGCGTGATATTGATTGAGCCAAAATACCCAGGTAGACAATCTGTTGAGGAACTTAGCCATTAGTACCATACGTTCAAACCTAACTAACCCTGATTCAGAATCTTTCTCTAAGTGGCTGTAGAAGTCAGATACTACCCGCACATCGTACATCCAAGAAACAAACCCAGTTTCAAGCTCTCTTACCTGAACTTGAAACTCTTCTACCTGTAAGCCATATTCAGTTGTCTGTCGAATAAAATCTGTAGCTGGGCGATTAGTTTCATTTTTAATCGCATCTTTCATTAACTTAATTTCAGACTCAATATCATTCAAGCAGGTTTCAGGAAATACTCTGTGATTGGTATTACCTTTATTAAAAGCGTAAGCTCCAATAGCAAAGTTATTTTCACAAAACCATTGCAAAAAGTATTTTGCTTTAGGATCGTTAACGGGCATTAGGTGGATGCAACGTTCAGCATAGATTCTTGCTTTCCATGCGTAGGTTTGTATAAGACAAGCGCTATCGCTTTTAGGTAGTTCTTCATCTCTTAGAATTTCACTAAACCCAATTTTGCGTTTGTGTGAACCTTCGCAATAACCGTTAGTGATTCTAGGTACAGGATTGGAATCAGAGTTAAACATAGATTTAGTTAAATAATAGAGGGGCTGTTACGCCCCTGTTTACGATTTACTTAGCTTTGACTGGGAAAAAACACTTATCACTATCACATCCCGATGGCCCTGCCGTATCTTCTACAGTAGTGTCATGCTTAAGCAATAAAGCGTAAAAATCATCGGATTTTCTACGGTTGACTACTTCAGTTAGTAACTGTTCATAGCGTTCTTTGCTAATCGGTTCAAACGGTAGCCTAGGCATAGTTTCGTTAGCATCAAACCTTGCCATCATAGCTGCTGAAATATAGCCTGTATCCTCTTGAATAGTTTGATAAAGAATATCAGCAAATTCTTCAATTTCAGATTCTCTATATTCAAGGGTAGCTGATGTGTTATGCGTGGTGTAATGATTTTGCACTTGCATGTAAAAATCAAATTGAGCTTTAACACTGAACTTAGAAGGATTAATTTGATCACAGCCTGGGTCATTTGCCCAAGACATCTCAAATGGAATTTCTACAAGCCATTCAGTACATCTAGGGTCAAAAGGATCATTTAGTAAATTACCGGCTTCATCTTTATTTGATTGAGAAGGTACTACTGGATACCCATAATCAATACAAGCGAGTGCTACAGGGTCATTTTTAGCAAATGTGATACGGCGGATATAACGCGATGACTTAGGAGGGTGCCAACCTGGGCTAGCACCTGTCAGAAGGCTTTTTGTACCTGCCGGTTGAACTGTCGTAAAGCGGTTAGGAATATTTAGACCGTTACGCTTACAGTACTCAGACACGCCTTGCTCTGCTGAATTTTTCCAAGTAGTTAAAGTAAACGCTTCTTTAGTTAAAAAAGCTTCAGCTTTTGCATGGTCACGGCTTCTACCACCTTGCCACCATTCAAGCCATTCAACACCAAACATAGTTACAAAAAAGTCAAATAGACCAGTAAAAGATACCCCTACAATAGGATCAATTTCTCTACTAAACCGATATTGTTCTTTAGTAAATTCGTGATGTAGTAAACTTGCAACTTCTAGTCCTGCAATGTAAAAAACATCTTTTTGTTCGTCCAGATCATTAGGGTCTAATTGATTAGCATGTACTTCAATTAGGTTGCAAAAGTAGTTACTGCCAATAATCTCTCCGCAAGGATTTAGACCATATCGGTGCATACGATGGTCTAGTTCATTTTCTTCAATGTATCCGTTATTTAGTTCAACTAAATACAACTCACCTTCTTTTTTATCCTGACAGTATCGAGTGATAAACTTTTTCTTTTTATGTGGCGTATTTAGAATGTCGTTATTAGCTCTAGCAATAGCTTCAGGTGCATACATAATTGCACCCTCAGCCGTATTAAATTGAATTTGTAAAGCCTCTAGAATATCCTCACGGGTAGGCTTAGTGTGCCAAACTCTTGTAAAGTTAGACATACGTAGGGCATCTTTGGCGCTATCAGCTTTCCAGTTCCCCTCAGAATCTTGAGTCCAAAGGTTTGTTTTAGCTAACCCTGCTTCAATATCTGTCTGAGAAAACTGTTGCATTTTAGCTGAGCGTCTTACGTTGCCTGCTACAGTACATTTAGCGGCTTCATTTACAAGCATAGAAACTTCAATAGGTTTTAATTGCCTACCAATTGCATTATTAGTAATTTCGACAACTCGCTTAAGCAGGGGAATAAACCCTACAGGATTACTTCTACCCCCAAAACCTTTAATTACTTTACCCGCTTCACGAATATTAGAAACATCTACGGTAACATTCCAAATATCAGAATCAGGATTTGCTGCAAGTTTTAACAATGCCACATAAGCATTAACCCAACCTTGACGGCTATCCCCCACTTCAATCAAAGCTTTTGTAGTTTTTACAGAAACTTTAGTGTTTTCTAAAGGCTGTAAAGTAATACCGTATTCACCTTTAATGGTGAGATTAATTTGGCTAGTAATAGGAGGTAATTCATTTACATTATCCAGTTCTAGAATTTCGCCTACACCAGAACCCATCATGAGAAATTCAAAATTATCCCCCATGTCGTCAAAAGTTTTAGTTCTAATGTTATTGCAGTTATAAAGTGAATAATAGTTTTCAGGTTGCTTAGAGAATTCAGTACCTAAACACCACATCGCCCTACCTGACGGGAAAAGCTTATTAGTTTCAAAATACAAACGAATTTTATGTTCTTCTTCTTTGGTAAAGTTTCCTAATTCAAATAGACCTGTGAGGACTCGATTTTTTACTTCACTTACTGATTCACGGGGAACCGCATCATGTTCCTTTCTAGCATACGTCCTATACACAACAGGCAAAGCTGTAGTTGCTGACGCTGGAAAATCAAATTTAGGCAACGTAGAACTAGCCGATTTAGCATCAGCATCATTAATGTATTTTTGCATTTCTACTTAAAGAGGTAAGATTACTTCAGTTTAACTTAATTGAAAATCTGAGAAATTGAGGGTTAAATAATCGATGTAAAGAACACATGCGTAACAATATTATTACGTTGAACAGTTCCTAAGTAACTCATGTGGTGTAACTTATCAACTTGTTCCCCTGTCATTACCAAACGAAATTTAACCGCTTTATTTTCAGTGTTAGGATTAACAGAAATCCATACTGATAATTCACTATGAAGGTCACTCCAGCCTACGTGTAGTTTTATATGACCATCAGGAATTTGTAAAATAGTTTCTGTATCAGTTAGCGCATATCTGTAAATAATCATTTCACTTTCCTTTAGTAATTAAGTTAGCTTTAACATCTACCCATTCTCTAGCAACCTCAAAAAATTGAGGTGAATGGAGGATAGCAGTACCTTCAAATTCAGGGCAGTAAGGGCCATCAACACCCTTAATAATTGCCCAAGGTACAATGAACTCCCAAGGGCATCGGTTGCGCCTGTAGGCTACCACAGGGATAAAACAAGACTTAGTTACTTGACCTAATGCTTGCTTCCACATTGCTAAAGTAGATAAGCTTTCATTACGCTTAAATTCAATTGCAAATGGAATAGCAATAGGACTATCTAAGTCATCGTCATATCTAATTGAACAGTCGTAACCTCCCTTACGAGTTTGGTCAGGATTACGAACTAAATAAAATCCAATTTGGTCATAGAAAGCAGACTTAAGTTCTGTCTCGCCGCGAGTTCCTTTGACTTTAGCGTTAACCATTATTACCAATACCCTAATTCATTAGCGGCACTTGAAATCATCGCTTTGAGGGCTTCTACTTCAGAAGTTACGTCTAATTCAGGATCACACAAAACTAGACTTTCCTTAACAGCAGACACACCATGAGATTCAATTAATTGTTTAATTGCTTTCTCACATTCAGTAACAGAATAAACAGATGGTGCTGACATTTAATTTCCTCCTTTGTATAATTGTACCCTAATATTAGATCCCTTGCCAATAGACAAAAGGATTTATTTAAGCTGCTGATTCAAGTAGAGATAGCTGATCTGAATTAGACGCTAGTTTTAGGTTTTTAACAGCAGCTTTGAAATAAGACTCTTTTAATTCAATACCTAGATATTTGCGGCCCATGCCTAAAGCTACATGACCACAAGACCCAACCCCGTTAAACGGGTCTAGAACTAAGTCACCGGGATTAGACCATAGTTGCAGACACCTACGAATAACATCTAATTGTAAAACGCACAAATGACGCTCATCGTTATTAGCTTTTGCGCTTTTAGCCTGTAGGGTGTCACTTTGATTAATGTCATGCCATGCTTTTTGCTCTGAACCTGACTGTAACACCAATAGCTGCGAAAATACTTCAAACTGTTCAGGAGTGAGAGTAGGAATAATTTCATCAAACTTAGTCATAATATCAGTCCATTGGCTGTTAGCGTATACTTGCCAACGGTTAATAGAATCCTTTGAATTATCACCTGTAGTATGCGGAACTTTAGAGCCATAGTATTCATCTAAAGTTCCTTCAACAGGCTCTTTGTTTTCACCAGGTTTCCTAAATGTGCTTAAGTCATCAGGAATACCAGCCCTAGACATAGTGCTATCTTTTTTAAGTTGTTTGTGAAGCAATCCTAGAGCTTTCGTGCGCTGCATCTGAACTACAGGATCTTTAGCAATCTCATGGCGAGAATGAAAAATAAATCCTAGTTCCTGATGCATTCTACGAATTTCACCAGGTAAGTCTTTAAGGCCGATATAGCCATCTTTTGTTTTACTGGTAGGTACGACCATAGAATGAACAGACAGCAACCTACCGGGCTTTAGAACTCGATATAGTTCTTTGGCAATAAATCGGTAATGCTCATAAAATTCAGCATCATTTTTACAATTCCCCAAGTCCCTGGGTGAGTTACTATAAACGAAAATTGAGATGAAAGGGATGGAAAAGCAACAGTAGTCTACAGAGCTATCAGGAAGTTTTTGTAATGCGTCTGCGCTATCTTGATTAATTAGTTTCCAGTTCTTACCTGAAGCAATACGGTTAGTCATTTTAGATCCTTAAGCTATTTAATGCTATACAGTGACTAAATCAGAAATATCAAATTTAACAGACTCATAAAAGTCTGATTCTTTTTGAGTAGCACCCATCAACCTGATAGATTCTTTTTGCATTTGAATAACCATTTGCTCAAGCATACTATCAGCCTCAACCCATTTACGCTTAATGTTGTTAATCACCATTCCTTCTTTTACATCGTGAATAACGTAAGCATTAACAGAATGAACTTGACCAAATCTATGCTGTCTACCAATGGCTTGATACAGTTCTTCAAAACTATCAGATAGTCCCACAAAAATCATATTGTGAGACTGTTGAAAGTTTAGACCCATTCCACAGATTGATGGTTTACTAACCAGCGCTTTAATGTGCCCATCTTGAAAACCAAGCATTGATTCTGTCTTATGCTTTTCTTTATCAGAACCTTTAACTTCAACAGCATCATTAATCAAGCTTTTTAGTAAGGCTGATTCGTCATTCAAACCACACCATACTAACCATTGCTCATCTGAGTTATTAACTAATTCAGCAGCAAGCTTACAACGTTCATCTATAGAACACTTTCTAATGTAGCGACGGTCTTGGATATTACCTGACGGCATCCAAAATAATTGACCATCTGGAGCCGGAACAACAATATCAGTGGTCTTGTAAGTAAGGTTTAGTTTTGGTAAATCGTAGCCATCAGCAGAGAATCCTAAATCTTGAGGCTTACGGAGCATTACAGCCCAAGCAGCAACCCATTCCCAAAATTTAGAAGCGCCATGCTTTTTAAGTCGCCACTTTGCGGTATCACCGCCATCGTGGGTAAAGAACTCAGCAAGCATTTCAACGTAAGACCGAATACCAATGAACTCAGCGTGATTGCCCAACTCCATATAATCGTTGGGTGCTGGCGTAGCTGAACAGGCCAATCTAAAAGGCATGTGCTTACACGCATCAATTAAAGCATTGCGGTACTTACCTGTTTGGTTTTTAAGAATACTAGATTCATCTAGAACAATGCCAACAAAATCGCTTAAATCAAATCGTTCTACTTTTTCGTAGTTGGTGATATTGATACCGTTAACAACGTCTTTAGGTTGTTCTACTAAAGTCACATCAATTCCAAACTTAATACCCTCTCGGATAGTTTGGTGAGATACTGCCAAAGGTGCAAGGATGATTACAGGCTTGTTAGTAGCCTTATGTACTTCATGCGCCCATGTCAACTGCTGTAGGCTTTTTCCTAACCCTACTCCTGCCCAAATACAGAATCTACCTTGACATAGCGCCCTAGTTACGATATGTCGCTGAAAATCAAATAGATGTTTGTTAAGTGAATTAGGATCTACGTCAATACCTGAGTAGATAGGCGTATAAGCTTTTGATTCAATAAATTCTTTATATGAGCGAGTACGCATTTATTCCCTCCAATATTCCCTAAGTATAGTTCAACTTTGTCTAACGTGCAACGGCTAACGCCTTAGATTTAGACATTTCAGTAATCTTTGCCCGTATCTCAGCGGGTAGAGCTAACCAAGTATCCTTAACTACTTCAAACGGCATGATTTCCTTAAACTCTGTAAGCTCCGCTAGGGTAGCCATACAGCCGCTAGAAGCAGCTTGATTAGCGGTAGCGGTTATAAGGGCTGACATAGCTTCAATGTCACCTAAAAGGGGCTGACAGTCTTCATGGTTATGCCATACACCCATGTTATCTAGATACGTCACAGTGTCTATGGTTCCATCAGCCAGTCTTAACGCTTTGCGGTCAATTATTTCAAAGGTATGGCAAAGCTTAGAATCTCTCATCCACTCAGCACGATTAAAGTAATCCATTTGTTTGATACCTGTTTAACGTTAGATAACTAGAAGCTAACCCATTCCCCTGCTGTTGTCGATGCTCCTACCTGTGAATAATCCTTATGGATAATAGGCTCAGTCTTAGTAACAACCTCCGGGAAGCCGGATGTAACAGAACTTGTGATATATGCGGGGTTGGGTACTAGGCTAGGGGGTCTATCTCTTGTATGGGGGCTAACATCTCTTCTGTACTGGCCATCAGGCCCAATGGCACTACTCCCATGAGACTGTACTATTCTCTCAACATGGATTTTGCCCTCTTGGGTGAAAACCATTTTCTTAGGTGAAACACCATTGAAATCCACTTGCTGCAAGGGTTTCTGGTTTTCATACGTATTTATACTAGGGTGAACATTTTCTTCACCGTACAAGGGGTTCGGTGAAATGTTCGGTGAAAAGCTAGAAGTATTGATATTACTAGCTTTATCTATGTACGGTCTATTCTCACTAACTCTAGGCATATCCATGTAATTAGAGGTTAAAGCGGATTCATTATGAGTTTCATTCTGAGACTGTGTACTACTCTCAGGTGTTTGGCTGAGTTTATATAGTCTCACCTTGGCATTGCTAGGCATTTTGGTCTTACTGACTATCTTTGCTGAGACAAGAAAATCTAAAACCTTGTAGAGGTACTTGTGACCCTTCTCAAGCCCTAGAAGGTTCGCTAGGTCAGTATGGGTTAACCCAGCGGGGCAAGTGGTGTAGTTGGCCTCTAGAACGTCTGTTACACGTTTACGCAATGTCTTCTCTTCCGACGATGCCGAAACATCACCATTATTTCTAAAGGTAGGTCTGTCGTATTCATCGTGAGTGTATTCAATGTTATATGACACGCTTGCGGATAGACGCCCACTTATAGTTAGAAGACGCTTAGGATCGTGAATATCATCAGATAGTCTTCCGTACTGCCAAAGAATATCTGGCTTAGATACGATAGAACCTGAACCCGCTGATTTATTGTTCAACTTAGATTCAGTTGACTTATTATTGTGGTGAATGATTAGGCTAGGTAAGCCAAAGGTATTCAACTTACTTTTCAAGTTGCCCAAAGGGACAGCAAACTGAGCATTATTCTCGTTAGCTGACTCACCCGCATTATTTCCGCTGATCGACCTTAAAGAATCAAAGATAATAAAATCTGGCTTATACGATGAAATCCAACCCTCAAGAATATCTAAGCGGTTAATATCCCAAGACAGTTCAACTCTTAGTAAATCATCGTCTAATACACAACTCTCATCAAATAAACCAATTGTATCTAGATTCTTCTTTAGAACGCTTGCATTTTCCTCTGTTTGAATAAGTAAAACTTTGCAGCGTTTAGTAGGCTTTTCACCTAAAAAAGGACGCTTATGTATTAGTGCTGTAAGTAGGTCATACACTAAGGTAGATTTACCATCCTTAGCGATAGCACTTAACATAATCATGGTGCTAGAGGGTACAAATCCAGGGATAAGCCACCCAATACCATCTTCTTCTAAATTACAAAACTCTTTTGCTGAAAAGCTTGTTTTTTGTAGAATACCTTCATCTTTTTGAATCCTCCTTAATATCTCTTCTATACGCTTTCGGGTAGTATTGTGCTTTTTTACTAGTTTGTCAAATAATACAAAATCTCTGTAGTCAACGTCTTTATGTTCATTGGCTTCTCTTACTTCCGCTATTAGCTCAGCAAAAGATACCTCATAATCATCTTTGGCTTTTTCACTTGGAACAAAACCATCTTCAATAGCTTTTACAGCAGACCATCCTTGCTGCTTTGCAAAATAGTTTAATGTTCCAATAGAAACACGCTTACCGGATACCCTTTCTTTGATGTACGGCCAAGTAATATCAAACTTTTCAGGGCTTTTATAGTTATCAGACCATGCTCTAACTGTATCCTCATCTACTCCAGCCGTATGAGCGGCGAATACACACTTAGACCAAGATTGCCAATCAAAAGTAGAAGGGTTGATATTTCTTAGGTAGTGCTTGGCCCATTCAACATCGTCCCATGATCCTCCTTTAGCTTTAGCCTCATGATTTAGCGTTGCTTTTTTAGCAAGGGTATCTAATTCAATTTCATCACATTTATCTGTTAAAAATTGAACTAGCCATTTAGGGGCGTCTGATACAGTATGGCCCTCAGGAGAAATGATCCATCTGTATGGTTCTTTAGTATCGGGATGATACGACGGTGGCAAGGTTGAGCAAGCGCCATTGTATCTAAAGCCTAGTTCCTCCCCTACGGTTGCCGTAACCCCATCGTATTCATCAACTGAAACGTTAGAGAAATTAACAGCGTCCATACGCTTTTGTAGATCTCTAGGCAATTGATATAGCAGTTGTGCTCTACCAGGCTTACCAGAAGTCCAACTAACTGTAGAAGTATATGGCCCTAATGCTGTAAGTACTCGTTTAGCTGACGGCCCATCGCAGTCAATGGCCAATAATCCACCACTTACCGACCCGGTTCTAATACCGTATCCATTCCACCATGCTTTCCACTTACCGCCTTTACTACTAGGTAGTTCATCACCATACATAAGGGATTCAGTCAGCCTATTTCTATCAATAGGCGCTTCAGTCTGCCACCCACTACGCATAGGTGCTTTATCAATTACAGGCGTCAGCGCCCAATCAGCAGGGATTATAGATAGACCTGAAATCAAAGAACCCCTTAGTTCAGAGCTGGTAGGAGTAAATGAGATGACATTATTTTGCTTGTTTGCCAGATTCATAGCTAGTTCATGTTAATTATTAAAAATCAAACTTCGTACCAACGGGCTTAAACTGTAAAACTTTGCCAGAGTCTTGGTATGCTGGCCTATGGTTTTGGGCATTGTTCAAGTAATTCTCTCTAGGCTTCAACTTCCTAGTTACTTCCTTTTCTTTATCATTTAGCTCTGATTCAGCAATACCGGGAAACAAGACATAAAGGTATATCTTTTTGTATCTCCATAGAAAGTATTGTTTTTTATCGTGAGTTTCCCATCGTTTCCTAATATTTATCGCTTTTCCTACATACACAATTTCCCCTAACTTTCGTCTAGGTAGGTGCGTTGTGATTACATATACACCTGAGCAGTCTGGTAAGGTTTTAGATTGTGTTCTTAGGCAGAACTGGGGAGATCCTTCTAAAGAAAATAATCTCTTAGACTCTGTCATCTCTTGACACCGTCAAGAAAATCAAGGTAAGCGGCTAGAGCATGGTTGACTACACTACTCAATGTCCCTCCCTCAGCTTCGGCCTTGTCCTCAAGGCGTTTACGGATACCAGGATTCACCCTAACGTTTAACGTAATCTTTGCCATATAATCATATATCCTCTATTGTGTATCTGAGTCTCAAGTGTAACACATATCCGTCTAATGTGCTATCATTAGTTTAACGTTAGACTGAATTAAATAAACACGGACTACTGCGACTCCTATATATATAGAGTAATTATGTTCCAAGGTTCGCTTTTACTTGAGGAAGATGTAGCCTTAGACGCCTGTGTTGTGTTTTACACAGACACTCGATGGGCTGAATGTTTGGAAGAATGGAAGACGGCTAGGGTATGGGGCTTAGATATTGAAACGTTTGGATTGGATGATCCTAGAGATGGTCTAAATCCTTGGAAAGGTTCTATCCGCCTCATTCAGGTAGGTTTACCATCTGGTCAATGCTTAGTCCTAGACTTGGGTGGTATCGATGGGTGCAAGACGCCTCAAGTTGTAATCGATGAATTTTTAAGTGTTCTAAAAACGCAATTAAAAAGCAGGCACCATTTAACCGTAGGGCAGAACCTTAAATTTGATTTACTATTTATTCTTTGTAAATACGGGTTTGAGGCTAGAGGCACTAGAGACACTATGCTTATGTCTCAACTTTATTGGGCAGGATTGAAGCAAATAAGGCATTCATTAAAGGAAATTGCTTCTAGGGTAGGGTTTGGGGAAGTTGATAAAACTGAACAAACCTCTGAATGGTGGGCACCTATTCTTACAAATAAACAGATTAACTATGCCTCTAAAGACGCATTGTTAGTAATTGATATTTTTTATAAGTTAGGGGAAATGTTGGTAAATGATGGATTAAAAGGAGATGGTTTGATTGAGTGTGAGGCTCTACCGGCATTCGTGATGATGGAGTATTATGGAATGCCTGTAGATATAAAACTGCTAAAGGAAAACATTAAAAAGTATCAAGATGCGGAGGCTATTGTGTTAGAGCCTTTTACTAAGCAATTCCCAAATGCTAGCGCTAGTTCTCCTAAGCAGCTTTTAACTACTCTTAGCGAGTATCTTAAAAAACCGCTTACTGGTACATCTGCTGATGACTTAGCACCCTATAAAAGTAATCCGCCTATTGCTGCTATTCTTTCATGGCGTAGTCTAACCACATTGCTAGATTATCAGCTAGGAATGCTTAAGTCTTACCATGATGGGGCTGTTAGAGGCATTTATAGACAGCAAGCCCCTAAGGGCTTTGGAAGATCGACGTGTGGGGGAGATAAGCGTTCAGGCAGGCTAGGGGTTAACCTACAGAATCCCCCTGCTAGAGTGCCTAAGGAATTAGAGGCTTTGGGGCTACCTCACCCTAGAAGTGCATTTAGAATACCCCCAAATGAAAATAAAAAGCTTCTATCTGGTGACTTAAGCTCTGCCCACAGCCGCCTAGCAACAGAGTACAGCGGCGATGAAACGCTTAAGGCTATCTATAACGATGGACTAGATATGCACGCCGCTACGGCATCTAAGCTAGCCCAGTTAAAGGGCAAAGGGTCTGATTGGACAATTGAAAATATTACAAAATGGCGTAAAGATAAAGACCATCCTAATTACAAAGAAGCTTCTCTTTTAAGGCAGGTTGCTAAGCCTACATTTTATGGCAGTCTCAACATGCAAGGTGGTAATACCCTAAAGACTACCGCTAAAACAGATGCGGGTATTGATATGACGGTTAAAGAGGCTAAAGACGCAATCAAAGCATGGCGAGAAACGTACAACGGACTTTATAAGTTTCAACTAAAAGCCATTGATGAAACCAATAAGAATACAGTTGTTATTGAGGGTAAAGAGTATGGAGTAGCTGTAGGCATGACTGGTAGAAGATTATTTATGCTTAAGATGCTATCAGATTTTAGACCCAATGACCCTCCAGCAGTAAAAGCGTCTGACTGTGTTTCATTCTTTTGGACTGGGGCTGAAGGTTCAGTTATTAAACTTGCAATGATTGGTTTTTTAATGGAGATTGATAAACATCCTGAATGGGAAGCTGTATTATCAAATGTCTGCCACGATGAATTGTGCGTAACGTCTAATGCTATACATGTATTAGACGTAGCTAAAGCTCTGCAAGCTAATATGCAGGCCGCTATGCAAAATTGGATTAAGTGTATACCCGTTGATGACATCAACGCTAACCCTGAGGATTTAATCATTAGTAGTTGGGCGGATCACTAATGGGCACTAAATATTCCTACGAATTTGTTAAAAATACTTTTGAAAGTGATGGGTACAGACTCCTTGATGTAGCCTACAAAAACAATGTTACCCCGCTAAATGTTGTATGCCCTAAAGGCCACAAAACCACAAGCACGATGGCTAACTTTCTAAAAGGTAAACGGTGTAAATATTGTGCTGGTATAGTTCAAGACGTTGACATGGTTAAGAATGCCTTTACCGCTGCTGGCTACACGATGCTGGAAGACTACGTAAAAGCTCACAGGAATATAAAAATTATATGCAACAAAGGGCACCATACAGAGATAACCTGGACAGTATTCCAGAGCGGTGGGCGTTGTCGGGTATGCGCGGGTACACAGCCACTCGACAAAGAAATAGTAAAAAAGTCTTTTGAATATTATGGATACGAACTTTTAGAGGACTATAAAAGATACCAAGACCCAATAAAATTTAGATGCCCTGAGGGCCATATACATCAAATTGCGTATAAGCATTGGGTTACGGGGTCTAGGTGTTATTTTTGTACTAAACATCTATCCCCTAATTTTGTAAAAAGCGAATTTGAAAAAGAATCTTATATACTACATGACACATACACTAGATCTAATGCAAAATTAAGGTTTACATGCCCTACAGGGCATAACAATTCAATGCCATGGGATTCATGGCAAAAAGGTCATAGATGTATATCCTGTAATCAAAATGGAGGATTTAACCCCAATAAACCAGCAACTCTATACTATATAAGGTTCACTGTCGAAGGTAAATCTTACTACAAAATAGGAATAACAAATAGAACAGTAGGAGAAAGGTTCAGTAGTGACCGCTTACAATACACAATAATTCATAGCAAAACCTATATTTTTGGAAGCATGGCTTATGAGGAAGAACAAGCAATCCTTAAAAAATACGCCAAATATAAATACAAAGGTCATCCAATATTAGACAGCGGTAACACAGAACTGTTTACTAGAGATGTACTTAAGCTGGATAGAGAGATAACCGCACCATCTAACGCCCAAGCTATGCTATACTAAATCAGTCGCGGTAAGAGATACGAGGGTCATTGTCTCGTGTCTCGGCAAATATTACCCGACCCAACCAAGACCTCCGATTCTCCGATAAAGGCTATGCGCCTAGTGATGAGTCGGGGGTTATTATTTATTTAAATCCGATAAAAACAAGTAAAACGTTGCGTAACTTGTGATTTTAGTCATATACTATTAACTGTAATAGTATGGAACTTTATGAGTAACTTTGGTAAACCGATTAGTGATATCCAGCGGGCATACTTATCCCGTGCAACGGATTACGTTAAGAACACCGTTTATGGTGGTATCGGCTATGGAAAGCTAGGCAAAGAGCTAACGGGCACAGGTGCAGACCTGAACCCGACTACTTTAATGAGATGGTTTAAGGCTTCAGATGCTATAGGTAAGCCTGCTGAAGAACTAGAAGGTTTCGTTAAGGTAGTGCCTAACCAAGCCAACCTTAAGGTATTGGCGCTAGCTCTACCTGAAGCGGCTGATGAAGAGAAAGAAAATATTGAAACTATTTATCTATCTACTTTAGAGAAAAGCGGTATTGATACTGAAGATTATACAGAATCATCTGAACTAGAACCTGAGCTTTCCCGTAAAGCTGGTTATGCTCTACCTATCAACCGTGATATGTTTGCTTACGTATTTGGTCTATCGTTAGCGGATTCTCGTAGATTCCCTGATCAAATTACTCATCTAGTCGAAAGGGTGGCAGACCTAGAAGACTTTCAACTTCAAACTGAATCTGATGTTAAAGACCTTAGAACTAATGTATCAGGACTGCGTGAAGCGTTTAACACGTTTCAAGAAAAGGTTAGTTCTGAGTTAGCAGGCATCTATACATCAGGTAACGTAGAAGTCACATCAGGGATATCACCGGACATTCTAAATCGTATTCAAACGTTAGAAGATTCCCTAGCAAGGCAGCATTTACAAAATAATTTAAATGGTAGTGTTGATTCGGGTGGTTCATCTGATTTAGGAAATGTATTGAGTAGTTTAATGTCTACTCAAAATGCTTTATTTGGTCGTTTACTTGAAGCGCTTACATCTACCAAACAGATTGAAGTACCCGCTTCTAAAGTTGAGGAACTTTATATCATGGTGGATCCCTTAGAGTCGGTTAGAAGGGTTATTACAGAGTCAGGTAAAACGTTAGCTGAGATTGCCGAGTTTTCAGGTATTCCTTTGGAAGATGTTGAAACGTTATTAAGTGGAGGATTTGATTCTATTTACAGCGATCCAACCTTGCCAATTAAAACAAGGTATAAAGCCGATAGAACGATTAACGCTTTGATTGAAGGGCTAAATGTTTTGTGTGATAGTGACCTTTCGAGAGAAGAGGTTATTCTAGCCTACACAAAAGCTCAGAGTGACGAATCAATTAAGATCCATCACCCTGAGCTTCAAACGGCTTAATTGCTCAAGCCTTAACTGAGTCCCAAAATGCCCTCTGTTGCCTAGCGTAACGGGGGGCATCTTTTAGAATCACCATATAGTCTGCTGGGATATCATCGACTAGCGCGGCTTGCTCAACTTTGATAGCCTGCTGGCTAAAATGAAACCCGGCAGGAATTAGCGACTGAGCCTTATCGAATAAATCCCAATTAGGTTTGTTGGGGTAGTGGTAGCCGTTGGCCTGCCACTTACCAGGGGCTTCGTCACAAGACTCTAGGATGCCTAACCGGGCAGAAGATATCTCAGTGTCCCAAGACTTAACTAGCTTGCCTGAGACATCCGATAGATTCCCCCTAGCAGACCCGTATGCATCCCAAGCAGCACCTAGGCATTGGTAAGTGCCTAGGTGCTTGCGGAAAAAGTACCTAATCTCAAAATCGTTCTGAGCCTTGAAATAAGACTCTGTAAGCTCACAATTTAATTTCTGAAAAGTAGGCATTATTTTAACTGGCTTGGTAGAACACCTTAACTGTCTAGCCGTATGGAAATAGCGACAATCCCCATTTAGATAGATATAGATATAGCTATATTCTAACTCAGGGTACTGACCTATAAAGGCTTCAAATATGGTGTTAACATACCGTTGGCTTTCTGCGTGAGTCGTAAAGTTACCCTTTGCAGAAACAACATGATTGTAGTGATTTAGTGATAGGACAGAGACAGAAGGAAAGCCTTTGATCTTTAGGTTTGCCATGTCCAGTTTTGGTGTGTTCTCGTAATTTACCCGACAGTGATACTCTTATACCGCTCTTCATGCTAAAAACATCCCAATTAAGGGCTTGATAAGTGAGTAATTCTACGTACTTAGATAAGTACGGATGCAAAACAGAAGCAGATTCACTTTTCACTTAATTCTTTTGATAGATGCCGTGCTTGACATTATAACCCGTGTAGCATCTAATACGCCATAAAGATTAGATAAAGGTTACGTGTATTTACTGATTGCGTTAGATGAGATTAGCGTTAAATTGTCGTTATACACAAAGTGATTAATAATCTTACATTGTGTAGCAATACTATTTAATGAGGAAATTATGCCTACTAAAAAGGATGAAATGCCGACTATTGGCAAAATGGATGTTTTGGGGTTTGATCCTGGTAACGCTTACGTTAAGTGGGTAGATGCTTATGGCAACGTAAAGCGTATGCCTTCTTACATCGGTGAGATTCAGGATGAACAGCAATATCAGGAAGAATTGAACAAGCCTGAGTCTGTAGTTATCACCTATGAAGGTCGGCGTTACGTTATTGGAGAACGGGCAAAGCAACTAAATTGCCCTCCTATGTTTAAGGAAGGTAAAAGCAATAAATCACACCTTATGGTTATGGCTGTGATTGCTCAAGTAGGGTTTCAAGTGCAGACCCCAGTAATCTCTAATTTGCGAGTGTTGGTAGAAGATCACCGTAATAAGAGTTGGGAAAAATTCAAAACTTTGCTAGATGGCCAAACCATTAAATTTCAATATCGGCAGGATTCATGGTCTGTACGGATAGACAAAGTTACTTTGATTCCTGAGGGGCTACCTCCTTATATGTGGGCAATCACAAACAACGCTTTTAAGTTCCCTAGCCGATCACAAGGCATTATTGACTTTGGTGGCGGGGCTATGACGGCTAGGCTTATCTCGCCAGGTGGCCGCATTAACTGGAAGCTTAGCCAGCATAAAAAAGGACTTAACGACCTTGCACGGGGTATTGCTTATCGTATTCAGCAGGATAATGGACTATCTGAAAGCCTAGATGAGGCTGTAATCATGACAGCAATAGAAGCGGGTCTAAAGTACCGCAAGGAAGGTTTTACTGCTGAGAACGATCCTAGTAATCCTTTTATGTATACGCATTCAGGCAATGATTACTATTTTCACGATATTTACGACCAAGAACGGTTGAAGTGGTTCAAAGCTTTAGGCCGCTATCTTCTCAAAGAAGTGTGGTTCGGTGAGCAGCTAGGCGAAGTGCTTCTAGTTGGAGGCGGTGCTTACCATGCTGAGGTTATGGAAGAGATGACAGAAGGTAGATTCTTCATTCCTAAGAGCAATGACTATCCTGACACGTTTGCTCAAGTAATCAATGCCCACGTTCTAGCTAACCCAACACTGTAATCTACCATGACTACCCCAGCAGATAAGTACAAGTTCACTAATGTTCGCTTCAATAGAACAAATGCTTTTGATACGAAAGCTCTAACTACGCTAGACAGCCTGTGTAAAGCGTCGGGTAAGAGTCAAACTTACATTATCAAAGAACTGCTAATTAGATACGGCAATGCCGCTATGAATACAGCAGTGTTTGACCTAACGGAAACAGGGTTAACAGCCCCTAACCAAAAACAATCTAATTCTACCCCTGTAACACCTCCTAGCTTTTCACTGGATGACGTTTTTGACGATAGGGAGGACTAATACTTTCTACACAACGCTACACAGACTAATACACACTTAATCTAGTATTGATTAATGATTGATTACATGTTGCTGCATATTTAATCAAACTGTAATTAGTCTGTGTAGATTATAATAGAAATAGGGTGATTTACTTAATTTTGTGATTCAAATCACATTTCCACAGTAAAAACTAGCAAATAAAGGACAAAAATCGTGGGATATCTTTACTTAGTTTGGGCAGAAAGTTCTAACGATTACGTCATTTTTAGGTCAGATGTTCCAGTTGCTGTTAGTAAGCCATTAGATTGGGATAGCCCTCACAAAAACACAGTAATAGCGTTCTCAATTGACGAGTACTATAACGGAATGTTTGTATTATTGCGAGATAGGCTAACCAGTCAGAATGAATACAATTCAAACTTTACAAAATGGTTTCAGGTGCATCCCTTGGAGATAGACATTACGCTAAACAGCTTTCAATACCACGTAGCTAAGACTGGGTATAGTTACTTAAATGCTAAGTTTAAGTACCCTCAAAAACCCGCTAATACCATCTAATATTAGTGGACATTAAACAGTATATTTGTTAAAATTAAACAAGGAGTGAATGGAAAATGTGAAAGGTTTTGAGGTGTGTTTGCCAAGTCAAAACTTGGCAGATTAAACAAACGCTAAACACCCTGCCAAAGCTTGCCAAGTGACAATTGCCAAAACAGGGTAAATCCGCCAAAGCCTTATGGCATAAGGGTTGACAAGTTTGGCAAGGGTGTGAAATCTGCCAAGTTACGCCAAAGAAAAAACCATTTGCCAAACGTTTGCCAATTTCATTTTGGCAACTAATTAACTAACAACAAAGGACTAAGTAATGAATATCAAAATGATGTTTTATGGGGCTATTGCCCTCGGTGTATTTGGCTCTATGGGTGGGCTTGGAGAAGTAGCCCAAGACACCCAAACCCAGGGTCAACTAAGTAGAGAAAGAAAGTCTTTGTCTACGCATGGTAGAGAGCAAGTAAAAGACTCTAGAGCCGCTTTAGAACTTGCTAAAACTTGCACGCCCGTAATCGATACAGCTACGGGTCTACCCTTTATTCTTGAACCTGGAATGAGGTTTACAAGACCTGTTACAGGAGAGGTAATTCTAAATGATGCTACTGTTTGTAGCGAGTTGGGTTGGATAGGAATTACTCAAGATGGTGTGGTTACAGAAGTTATTGTGATTGCAGCAGAACACAAACAACAATTTGCTGAAATCTTTGAAACAGTAAAAGCCGGCTCTATCTACGCACACAACGATAATCAACAAGGAAACTAACATGACTACTAAAAAAGGAAACGGGTCTATTGCTATCTGGGGCGGTGTGTTTTTTATCTGGGTTATTCTGGGTCTAATCTTTCTGCTTAATGTTCAACCTTGGGTAAGTGTTGCACGTTGGATTAGCGAAGACATTGTGAGTTTGCCGTTTGACAACTTTCTAATGTCTATCCCCGGTGTTAAACAGCTTGTAAGTTTTATCTGGAATAACCTTGTATCGATTATGGCTGTAGCCCTTATGGCTATCTGTCAGTTTTTTCAGATATTGGCGCTAGGGACTGAATCACCTGAAGCTGCGCGTATTATCGAAAAGATCTTCGCTAATCGAGTACGGGTAAATTCCTCAGATGAGAAGGAGGTAGCTAAGCGGCGATGGCTAGCCGGTTGCGCATACATCCTTGAAGCGCTTGTATGCTTCATCGAGTATCCGCCTTATGAAGGTGGTATTTCAGCAATCATTGCCGACTTTCCTCTACTGGAAGCCTATTATATCCAATATGGCGAGTTGGTTAAATTCTTTCTAACCATGCTCAGCTTTGAGGGGTTTATTTGGGTGATCCTGTTCTTTAGCACATCTAAGGGAAAAAGTACTAGTTACTCAGATTAAATAGGTTAGACTGTATAAAGGCATCCTTAATTGGATGCCTATCTAATATAAGGACTTAAGTACAATGACCATTCAAACATCAGGGGGAGCTGGTAAGTTGGCAAGCACCCTAGGATTAAACGATGAATATGCTTTAGGCGACGAACCCTTTTTTGTTGGCCACATGACACAACACCCCGGCCTAGTCGGCGTAATTGGTTGTGTAGTAGCTCCTATCATTTGCCTATCTGTAGCGCCTGCCTTTGCTTTGTCTATAGCGTTAGCGGGCATAAACGATTTTAAGTATGCAAGCCGTAAACAATCAAAGTCGGCAAAGAGATCTGCTATTACTGTAGAGGCTGAGGAAGTTATCGATACTCCTGAGACTGTAGAGGTAGCCCCGCCTGTGAGAGTTAAGCAAGAATCAAACCCTGAAGAATCTACAGGGCTTACAGATTATGAGCAAGTTAACCTAACTGAAAATGTAGAAGCTTTCTACAATGAGCCGTTAGCCCCTGATGAATGGGTAGAGCAAAATACCACAGTACCTAGCGTGGTAGACCAAATCATTCAGGCTAGGCAGGCTGAGATGCCAGTACAGCCGCAATCTACGGCTACCGTAATCAAAGACTATACACAAGAGGTTAGGTCTGCTCACAAAGCTAAAAAGCCTATCCCTGTTCAAATGGCAGAAACCTTAGAGTCTTTGCTGATTATTGGCAACCCTGGAGCAGGTAAGGGGATGCTGGTATCAAATGCTATCGCTCATGTTAAAGCGTTAAATCCAGGTATTAAAGTAGTCGGCATTGATCCCAAAAATGACCCTAAAGAAACTGGGTATTGGACAACCCATTTTGATAGAGTGCATCGTATCAGCCATGAGTCATTAGAAGACGCTGATTATATTAAGTGGTTCAAAGAGCGTATTCAAGAGTTTAAGGATACGCCAGAGGATATTTTGTATGTAATCGACGAATGGACTATTACATGCCGCAAGTTTCTGTCTACTGACAAAGCAGAATTTGCTAGCTTTATATCTTTTATGATCGGCGTATCATCTTCAGGGGATAGCCGACGTAAGTATGTATGGGGTGTGGGTCAGATTCCCCACAACGGCTCTATGGGAATGACAGGCGGGGATAGGGCCATCTTTAAGCCTATTGCCATTGTCTCTAAAAAGCGCAAAGACTTAGCTTCTCAATTTATCAATACTTCTTTTGTACCATCTCCTGAAGAGGGAATGAAAACACTTGAAGATTTAATGGATAAGTCAGAAGTTGACCGAGCTATTTTTTATAACGAATGGCAACCATTAGACCGGCTGCATAACTACTCAGGTTATGACCGTGATACTAGATCTTGGGTAAGTGAACCTCAAAATGTGACAACACCTTCTATCGCTACGGCTCAGCTATCCTTGCTTGACGCTGAAACACCTAAGGCTGCTACTCAATTAATGGATGCTCCTAGCCTAGATACTCTTTTAGGAGATATGGTAGACCTTGATTCCCTAATGGGTGAACCTGTGGATGACCCTGTTATCTGTACCGATTATATTGATGGTGTGATTAAGCAAGCGTTATCGTCACCTAAAAAAGAACATCAATGTCTAGGTGGGTTTTTGGAGCACCTTAAAAAGGTTGGGCACGGTAATACATTCAAAGCTTCTGATGTTACAGGTAGCTCAGCCTGGGCTACTAAATGGCTACGTGATGGTCTTCTACCGGACAGAAAAGTAGATTCAATCGCTAAGTACATAACAGCGGCTATGTCAATTGAATTGCTTACGGAAAATAACGAAGGCTACACAGTCACACTTCGCTAACATCCTGAAAATCGTCACTTGCTTTAACGTTCCTTTGCCCGTATAATATTAAACAAAAGTAGGACTAACTTAAATGAACGAAAATCTTCAACTATATCTAAGTCTGTTAAACACTCTTAACCGGGCTAAAACCCTATCGACTGAGCTACTTAACGCTACGCAAGATGCAGCGGTAAGGGATAGCTTTAATTTAATTAATGCATCTATTGAGGATTTAACTACGTCGCATACAGCCATGGAGCTTGTGGGCCGGTGAAACAATCAACCGCTTTGAGTTTAATAGCTGTTGTCAGTTTTACAGCAGGAGTAGGTTTTACAGTAGTTGAGCGCTTCGCTTATAGAGAATCGAATCTAAACAGGTTGCGTAATAATACTGACTTGGTTGAAATACAACCGGGCATATTCTGTACTAAGACAGCAGCTAATGACCTTCCTAAAGAACTACTGTTAAAAGGTGGGTTCTGTAATTCATACTTCAGCAATGTATCTTACTGGTTAGTTCCATGACTTATTCGGATGAAGGGAAAGAACGTTACGGTAAGGAATGGCCTAAGACCCGTAAGCAGGTTAATGGAATGCTTAGGCATCAATGTACCTTATGTGGTGCTGAGGCGCTTAACGTCCATCATGCCTACTATGGTAAGCGTGGTTTGTTTGGCCATACCCCTGAACCTGATTTAGAAGTACCTGGCTGGTCTGTATTCCCTTTATGCCTTAACCATCACAGCAGACATAAGGGTATGGCGCATCATCCCGACAACTATAAATGGAGTGATGCCCATTGGACTAATTCAAATACTCAAGATTACCTATTCAAGCTACGACTACATTTTTGGCTTAAATATTGTCTGTTAGGCTTAACAGAGGTGTTAGTAGGTTTTGTCTGTGTGTTCATACTCTGTAGATTATTTTTAGGACTTTTACAATGAAGCGCTTAATTAAATTAGAAGTGTTTTTAGACACCAAAGGTATAACGGTAGTTAAAGACGGTGAATCAATTCAAATATGTTCAGCGCACATACGCGATGCCTTTTTTAGCTGGTTACGTTTATTCAATGCCTTATTCAAAATCTCAAGGCAGTATGCAAATGCTGAAAGTAAGCGAAGTGCTATTGAGTTAAATCGATATAAGGTTTACTTTTCAGAATTACACGATGTAAATAAGAAAGCTCAATCCGGTTTATATGCATCCCTTAAGGGTGCATTCTCTGATTTAGAGTACTTGTATCGTATCTTTCTTAAGGATGCTAATAACGAATTGACTAAAATGAGAGAGTCAAACGGTAATGCTCAGATTGTGAAGGCTAAGCAACAATAATAGACATAACTGGGATTGTCGCGTCGTCAGGTTCAATTTTCAATTTAAGCAGTAGCTCACGATATGCGGAGTAAGCATCGTAACCGGGTGGGATTGTATACCCATCAGCGATTAAACCTTTATCCTGTGCAATCTGTTCTCTTAGCCAACTGATGATTTGAGAGGTGTTGCCGCTAAATTTAATTCCATCGTTAGCAGTAGATAAGGCTTGAGTGGAGTAGTTTTGTTCCTCTAGTAACGCAGAAACAAATAAAGGACGGTACTTAACCAATTCTCCTTTAGTAGCTGCTGAATCTTCAAGCTTATAACCTACCTCAGTTTCTTTATCCTCACCTACGTTATCGGTGAGTGTGACTACTCTATCAATACAGAGATTTAAGTTAGCGTAATTAAAGCGCATATGTTTTATTTTAATTTTAACGAATAGACCCTCTTGGAGAATCGCAAGGATATTCAGCAATAGTTTTAATGAAATCATCGTCAACCATAACAATGGAACCTACTTCACCCGCTTTCATATGAACAGGGGCATCTCTCACCCTATTTCTGCCAAAGTGATTTATTAGAACAACACACATATTGTGCTCAACACTCCAATGCTCATAATCTAAAACTGAATCAAAAGGGATTTCAGTAGGCCATACAGACAAGCCTGGGTTATTACCTGAATTTACATCAGCAGGATATCGGTTATTAATTAAATTAAATTCTTCTATTGGAGTAGCTAAGCTATCAAGCAGCATTAGTACTTCAGTGTTCTCAGCTTTCATTATTTGATTAAGATAGATGGGTAATCCTATAGCAGCAAGTATGCCTATGATTACCATTACTACCATCAACTCAATCAAAGTAAATCCTTTGTTCACAGAAGCACCCTTAGATTTACTTTAACTTTATCTAATGTGGTATGCATTTGATTTGAGTGAGTGTTAGAATAGATGAAATTAAAGGATTAAACCAATGACACCTCTTGAAAAAGCGTTATCGTGGTTCGACGAAAGATTATCAGATGATTCTACAGATAGCTCTGATGATTATATTGTTGTAAAAAGCCATAGCTACTCATTAGGATATGTAAAAGAGATTGAAGTGCTTAGACCCATTGTTACTGATCAAATCTGTTTGTATTTAGCAATGGAAGGTATACGCTTTACTAGAGCTAAGGATAATGTGACGCTTTATTTAACTAAAAAACAGGTTATCGGTTGACTACAAACTAAAATATATAAGGATTAAAGATGAAAATCAAATACGTTAAAAGCTGGCATACAGAAGAAAGAAATGAACTTTTATCAACTTACGTCGAAGGACAATTGCAAGGTAGCTATTATGACGGTGAACTAGAGCAATTAAAATCTACTGTTGAAAAGCTTAAAGAATTTAACGGTAGGTTGGTTGAACTTTTGATTTCTAAAGGTTTGATTGATGTTAGTGAATTAAAAGATTTGCTTGAAACCTACGATGAGATAAAGTCTATTACCGATTAACAATAATCCAAAGTACACCTATTAAAATAGCACCAAGCAGTGTAATTTCTAATACTCTGCTTTTAGGCGATTCCCGTATAGGTTTTATTACAGCCTCACTTAATTTATTAAATAAACCTGCACTAATCCCTCTAGGTAATGGGAATCTAATCTCAAATCGATTTAGGCTATATCTGTTATCTTCTCTAGCTTTACTCTGAGTATGGTCTGTATATTCAAATCCTAAATTCTGTTTACGGATAGCTGTTATCTCCCAATCCCAATCGCAATTATCGTAATTTTGCCCGTGACAATATAGAATTAATTTAAGGATAATGGCGTTAGCTTGATTATTATTACCTAAATAATAAAATGATGACAGATGAGAGCTAATCCTTACTGCGCCATCTTGTAACGTTCTCTCTGAGCTGAGAACCTGAATTCTGTGTGAAAGATTCCTAATACCCATACCCCCCAGGCTATCAAGAAAGACGTACAGGTACGGCTTACGCTTATCTTTGTCAATCCAAATGTAGCTGGTTAGCTGTGCGTCGTTTTGTAGATTTGTAATCGACTCTCTACTGACCCGTAAAAGCAGACCAGATTCGTATTCATGCTGAGAAATTATATCAAACCTAAATGGTTTTTTACTTTCCTGCCAACCCACAAAGTCTTTAATGAAGTCAAGTATTGAATTTAAGTTCATGGTAAGTTTAACCAACCTTCTATGTAACTTGCAGGAATCCCTATCCAACTGTTAGATGTGTCTGAAAAAATCTGCCATAACAGTTGATTTGAATCAGCGTGAACTCTACCGATTCGAGGGCCAAAGTATTGCGGGACTTTCGAGCATATCACTATATGTTTGTCAGGCATGGGACGATGTTCTGATGAAGAGAGCAGCATTCCTGCTGGGGGAATACTGCTCCACTTCAAATACTGACCGCTTCCGATTCTGCCCCATGATCGACCTGTGAACATATCCACTACATAGGTATTACGCCGCTCCCGGTGTCCTTCGATAACTTCCAAAGATGTGTCTCTTTCGCAGATCACCACTTTGTAATGGTCTGGTCTAAAAACTGAAATATCCCTAAGAAGTAACCATCTACAAGAATCTTCCAACCGTACCTCCTAATTAACAAAATGCCGTATTATACTACTTTATTCTATCTAATGTTAGAGGCTATTATACAGATAGGGCTAAGGGAAACTTTATAAACTTCCCTGAAAAGATGTTGGCTTACATCCTGCCCTTCAAAAATTAAGCCAACCTAACAAGCCTAAAGGTAATAATATGGAAAGATACCACTATACCTACTCCATTTCTTTTGCTGAAATTCCGCATATTTATTTTGGAGTCAGATCTTCAAAATGTCTTCCTGAAGAGGATGTTCGATATTTAGGAAGTCCTGTAAGACATAAACAGTATTGGAAAAAGCACACACCCATTAAATCTATTTTAGATGTTTATCTTACAAGAGAAAGTGCTGAAGTTGCTGAAAGATCTTTGATAGCAACCCAATGGGAGAAAGATAAATTGTTGAGCTTAAATGCTCGAATGGGTGTACTAAGTTGGAATACGTTGGGAATGAAGCCTTCGCAAAAACAGATGGAAGCTGTGAGAAATGCTCATTTGGGTAAGGTGCCTTCTCCTGAAACAAAACAAACTATACGGGAAAAGCTATCCAAGCCCTATTACTTGGTTTCGCCAGCCGGTGCAACATTTCAAGGCTTAAATCTTTTTCAGTTCTGCAAAGATAATAATCTGCACAATTCTTCGTGTTTCAATGTAATTAAAGGCAATGTATTACATTCTCAAGGCTGGACATCTTCTATTGATGCCCATCATGTGTACATGGAGTACTATGATTTAAGAGGCTTAAGTATTGATAAAAAAGCATGGAAGGTTCAATGGTGCAAAAACGGAAATCAATACAAATATTTCAAAAATAAATCTGATGCCCTCGCCTACCGAGATGAGCTTGAATTAAATAGCCATACTTTTATAATAAAGCCTAGAGGATGGAAAGCCCGCCTAGTCGCCATGCAAGCCGAATCAAAAGCCGCTTAACCGCTAATCTTTTTCACAATGCTGTCAATCAAAACCCCAACCTTATCATCTTGATTGGCAGCAATCGCAATGATCGCAACGCCATATGCAATCGGGAGAATTGGACTAGACCCAGAACTAGGCTTAACACTTATTCCCGTTCCTTTATCGTAGGCCAATGAGTATTGCACACTTAAACTCATCACTCCCAACACACCCAAAATTACCCAGCGAGAAAGACCAGTTAATTTCTTCTCTTTATCAACGTTAAGGACATTCAATCTATCAATAGCGGCATCTTGCTTTTTAATCAAAGCGCACACTTCAGCATCGGCTATATTATTTCTCTCCACAGACTCAAGTAATGAAGTAAGTTGACGTTTCACTTCAATTACATCAGTCTTAATTAATTCAAGTTCTTTATTTGAATTAAAGCTAAAAAATCTCATGGGTATTACGGAGTGTTTAATATTAGATTTAAGGTAGAATAGATTTATACTTTAATTTTATTAATAATGGACGATGTTATTTTTAGCGCTTATGGTGTTTTCCACGGCACTCTAAGCAAAAGCCCAGATATTGAGAATAAGTACAATCTGCACACCTACCCAGAAGGTTCAACAATAGAGCAAGGATGGAGATATTCGGTACGCAAAAAACTCAATTATAAAATTAAGCAAAAAGTAGACGTAGCTCCTTTAGAAGGTTTTTGGTGTGTTTATCCTCACTTTAAGGTAAAAACAAAACAGTTCCCCGATGGTGGCTCAAAAAAGATATTTGACCTTGGCTTCCAAATCGTCAAATACTATACAGAGAACAAGTTAGATCTAAAACATGGTGAATTTGTAGGCCAAGGCGCTCTAATGGGCATTAAGGCCGATAGGTTTAAGTTAGGTATTGGCCCTAACGAATCATCTTGGAGAGGCTTTAAGCCTTACCAGGTGCTAGTAGGCGGTGAGATTGACGGGTATCAAGGTGAGTTATGGAAGTGCATACTCAGCCTTGATAAGTATCGATTTAATTTAGAGAGAGGCGTTATGCTCGAAGAAAGCAGCCCTACTATTAGATTTAACTAAAGCATTGCATATTAGATAAATATTAGATAGAATGAGTGCAGTTATTAAAGGAATAAATGGATAGACCTACTAAGCTAGATTTGTATATGCGTACCAAGTTTAATCTTAGCGACGATTGGTATCACAGAATTATTGAGAGTACAAACAATGGCGTGTTGATTAAAGGGGAGTCTTGTAGATTGAAAACTAGAGGTAAAAATAAAGGGCAACCCTCATTTCCATCTAAAGAATCTGATTTAGATGTTTATTCCCTTAACGATGAAGAATATAAGGAAAGTTTTCAGTAACTATTATTAACGGTATTTATTATGCAACCAATTCAACTTTCACCAGAAAAGCAATTCATCCAGCGTAACCTTGAAATTAGCGTTGAAAAGATGAATGAAGCTCAAGCTAAAGAAATGTTGCTTAAAGTACATTACCTAATGCTCTGCAAAGACCAAGTAACCGTTAACGTTATGAAAAAAGAAACTTGGGGTAGCTTTAATGGAATCTTGTAGTGCTTGTGGTGTAACTAAGCAAGACAATTTATTTATTACTAGAATGGCTGAGCTAGGTTTAGCTAAATCTATGACATCTGAAGCCTTTTATTCTAAATGTTGTGTATACGCTAAACGTCCTGGGTGTATTAATAAAGTTAAATCTACAGCAACACCTAACGATTTTGACAATCACTGTAAAACGCTAGGATCTGATACAGAATCTTTTATGGGTATGGCTAAAGAACTGAGAGAACGATTAATTAATGAAGCTGCTTAGATACACACTAAAAACCCCTAAGACATCTTAGGGGTTTACTTTAGCTTGTTTTATTTTTAGGCTAGACCTTGAATAGTTTGATCTTTAATATTCACATTTAGGGATGTAACAGGGCCAAACTTGACTTTCTGAATAAACACTTTAAGAAACTGAATATCTTTTACTTTGGCAGTTTCGCCAGAGGCTAGAGTAACCGTGTCACCTACTGCGATATCGTTGATGGTCATTTGTTTAATTCCTCTGCGTATATTCAAATTATATACGCTAGAGAGTAGCATTAGGTAAAGGTAATATAAAGACCAACCGTACATCTATGAAGATAATCAACGCATTACCAATACTCTCAAAGTCTCAGCATTGCGCCTGTCGGCTTGATGTGCTTCACTCTCAAGCATTCTAGCCTTATCGTCAACCGTAGTTTTAAGCTCAACTAATTTAAATTGATACTCAACACCTCGCCGCTTTAGTTTCATTTTTATTAATTAAAAGGATAACTAAATTGTAGCGATTTATACGGTTTGATATTTGATGTTATAAGCCTCAGCCCATTGTTTAGCTTTAATTGCTGGTAGGGCGGGGCACCATAACCAACCTTGAGCAGCATCTACACCTAACCGCTTAACCACATCTAATTGCGCAGGAGATTCAATTCCTTCTGAAATTACTTTCAAATTCCTTGAATGGGCTACACCTACTAGAAGATGAACAATATCAGAATTATCAACTAAATTAGCGGCAAAAAGCTCTGATATTTTAACAGCACTTAAATACTTTTCAAGTCTAAGCAATCTTTCAAATGAACTAAAGCCGGTTAAAAAGTCGTCTAGGTGTGGTCTACTTCCTAGGTCTTTAAGGTTGGCTAAGCTTCTAATAATTGGTGCAAAGTCACCATAACTTGATTCAGTAATTTCTAAAACTAAAGCAGAATGGCTAAGCCCATTTTCAAATAGAATATCGTCTACAAACTTAGCAAAACCAGTCTTACCGATATGGGCAGTAGGAATATTGACGGCAATGTATAAATTCTCATCACAATTCCATTCCTTAGCCTGTTTAACAGCTTTTTTAAGTACATATCGGCTAAACTGACAAGCTAGCCAATCAAACTTTTCAATAAATGGGATGAACTTATCAGGGCTAAGTAATCCTAAATTATTGTGATTCCATCTAACTAAAGCTTCAAAGCCTATTACTTTATCTTCTTTTAAGCTAAGCACAGGCTGATAATAAAGCTCAAAATCCCCCCTCATTAAACCTAATTGAATTTCAATTAAAAGGTTAGTAGAGTGAATAAAAAGCATAAAAGGGACGTATTAAAACATACATCCCTTTAGTTTAACTTATTTAGTTTATTGAGATTTAATCTTTAATGTACGGCCCAACAATTACATTAAATTCTTTCTTTAACTTACCCCATTGAATTGAACTTAATTCATCTTTGTAAACTCTCCAATAATGTTGCTTACTGAAACCAGGAATAAAAGGTTCTAAATCACCCCCTAATTCTTGAACAAACTCTCTATCTTTATCAAGTAAATTGGATGCGTACCATTTAAGACAGTTGAATACTACTTCAGGATAAACAAACCTTTGACTAAATTCAATTGCTCTACATTTAAGACCTCTAGCGTAAAAGCTAGAATATCGTTTAATTTGAAAAGCTAACTCTGAATTTGAATTAAGTGCATTCCATAGTTGCTGCTTAAATTTCTGAGTATCCATCTAACTAAAAAAGGAAACTACTTTAATTTCAGCTTTAATGGGAATCTTTCGATTAGCCTGGTAGGTGGCTACGGCATCTGATAACCCTTTGTAGTAATCACTGCCATGCGCTGAATACTCTTCTACTTGGATAGAGTCTGATAAACCTTTAACAAAAGCCTTACGGCTTACTCTATCTACTGAAAGTTGAGAAATAGCGAAGTTCCAGCCAGCGTAATAGTTAGGAGATAACATTTTTAATTCCTTTATTATTCATGAGTCAAATTATTTAAGTAGACGCACCTTAAAAGCTATAGTGGGTCAGGGCAACGATTATCGGTAATCAGAACTGAATGCCCTAGGTCGGTTAGACTAACTTGAAAATCAACTAGGTCTACAACAGTTTTTACATCTGATTCATCGACAATCACACCTTTAACAACCTTACGTGTACTACCATGAATAACGTTAGACCAGCTAACAGCAGAACTAAGTAGTTCACAGATAATAGAAACAGTTTCACTAGTGAACATTTACCTTTCCTCTATCTACCCTTAAATAATAACGCACCCTATCTAATATTATATAAAGCTAAGGTAAAGAAACCCAAGCTTTATATGAACTTACGCACCTTTTGAATAGAAAATATTATCGCAGTGCTCAGGCATTACAAAAGCAGTAAACCGTTCTCCCATACCAGATTTGGGGCGATTTATACGGGCATAGAGAAAAGTAGGATTGGTAAACCCTATAGCCGTTGTATGCCTACCAGCAGACACAACGGCTTTAACTCCATCAGTTTGATAGTAGCCCCAAGTTTCACCACATCTACACGATTTTTTAGTTAAATCTAAATTGAATATATCGCCGCAATTAGAACAGTGTAGAAGTTTCATTGAGTCCTTTAATTTAATTGAGTCTCATTATATAACGTGATATACCTATCGACAACCCTTGAATGAATGTGTTGCATATTAGACAGAGTTAAGCTAGAATGTGCGCATGTGTATGGAAATTAAAAATGTCTAAAACTGATTACAGCTATGGTAGTGATGCACATATCAATTTAGCTATTGAGTGCATGACGATTCTTCTAGCAAATCATAAATATGATACTAGCCTTACTCCTATGGCACAAACAGATGCTCTAGCCGCTATGGCTTTTTGCATGGCTGAATCGATGCTTACTCAAATTAAAAGCCTGTAGGTATGCGTTTACCTAGACCACCCGACATCTATGTTTTAACTGAATCAGGTAAACATCCTGCTTTTATTCAAGGTGAATGGTCTGGTGGTCTTTTAGTTGCATTTACTCAAACTGGAGTGTTTTTGATTAATCCAATATCACTTAAATTAGTAACCTTTGCCGGGACTGAGCTAGATATAGAGATTGAACCTTGTCAAACTGAAATATGGGAAGTTTTTAATAATGCTTAAGTCTAAATTGATTGAACGCTTAAATAAAATTGATGGCGATTTTGAAGTAATGATTTTAGATGGATTTAATGGAGGTGGTTATCTAAGGGATATAAACTTAGGCCCATGTTTGACATCTATTGATAGTGATAATGTTGAAAACTGTGCAGATTGTGAAGGTCGTTTAGCTGAAATCGTTATCGAAATGGGCTACGGATGCTATTAATTAAGGTAGATTTGAAAAATGCCTAAGCAAACTGATTCAGATTACATCTGGGTAATGAATCAACTATGGATGCGCAGAATGTCCGATGGTAGGTATATTGAAAATGTAGATGCTTTTGATTCTGTTAATTTTGAAGTAACTAACCAAAAGGTATCGGATGGAACTTAAGTATATTCTCCGTAGTGTAATGGCTATTGCTCTAGTAGCCCTATTCATTCAAATGATTCTAGATTTGAAAGCAGGTAACAGTATTGACCTGTTAAGTCTAAGTATTTGGGCTGGAGGTGTAGTCTCTCTATTTTCTAAATCCTCTGATGAAAACGATGTAGAGAGTGATACCCAAGATTAAATCAACTTAAATTAAATCCTTTGTCTTTAACCCTGAGTAAAATACTTAGGGTTTTTTGTTGCACATTGGACAATCATTAGATACAATTAAATAGACGATACATTAAAGGACTATGCAAGACTGCTTAAATTTAATCCATAACCGAGGTTCAGTAGTTGATGTCCAATACATCTACTATCGGCTACCTTTAGCTGAACAAAAGCAAATTAAAACTAACTTGATGCAAACGAAAGCTGGTAGAGAGTTTCTTAAATATCTACCCTTAACTAAAGCTGAACAAACTACCCTATCAACTTATTAAAGTAATGCACACTAAAGCGACTAATAGACCCCTTCGCGAAGTATTCAATATCAAAGGATACAACCAAGAGAAAGCAGGTCTATACCTGCAATGGTATGAGTCCTTGCTAGAAGATAACAAAGCTATTTGGCCTAATACTGGCCGTTACACCTCCAGTGCTACCCCTGGCCCTCACGTAAGGCTATCAGGCTCTATCACAATCAAGCATGGTAACGATACTCTACACGCTGAGGAAGTTAATTACTTTCCTCATTCAAAATGTAAGGATGAGGTTGGTAAGTTGAAAGGTACTGACCAATTGAAATGTAAGATTGCTGAACTTAAAGCGGCAATTGAATGTAATCGGCAGAGAGTACGTTTTAATCAACGCGACATCAGCTATGAAGCTTACTCAAGTTGCCTTAATCTATTTCTAAATAAATATCGATACAGTCCAATCTGGTTTACCTCTCAAGATCCCCTACCTAATTAAATAAATGGATACTTACATTGTTAGATATAACGCTACCCCTTTAGGGGATAGTTACTACATCGTAAAAGGCAATGCATCATCATGGGCTAAATCTGGTAATCCAATCACTAACCCTGAATCAGTTAAGCATGTAGCATCCAGTGAAAAGGAACCCGTTACTCACTTACTGACTGATGTAGTTGTTAAAAGTGAAATGCCTTTAGGTTCTGTTGTTAGTGGAGTAGCCCCTGTTGAAATTATCAGCTTTACCGCTAAAGAAAATTGTGGTGTTGCTTATGTAATTGAAGTTATTAAGAAAAGCCTAACTCCACATCAAAAAGAATTGTTTTCTACATTGAACTGGGAATTTCAAAAAGATAGTTCAATGGACTCTAATCAGTTTGCTAGTAAAGTAATGCAGTTAGGGAAATAAATGGAAAACTTACAACAGTTAATTACACTCAAATCTCAATTAGAGGAACTTGAATCTAAATTTAAGTTTCAAAAAGAATTGGCACTTGATGAAGCTTTAGCTTTTAAGGCTGAGAATGATAAAGCTAAAATTCCTTTGGATGGTGGCAGTGTTACTATCAGGCTTAAGAACGTTAAACCTACGCCTGAAACTGATTCAGATTTAGATTCTATTAAACAAGATATTGATTCTGAGATTGAACGTATTCAATTGAGTAATGCTGCTGGTATTGATGCGGTTACTCAGCAGATTGAAGACTTACAAGCTCAACTTAATTTGTTAACTACCTCAAAGCGCCTTAAAGCGCTTCAAAAGGAATATGACAGTAGAGTAACTGAGATTACTGAGATAGTACCTGAATTGGCTGTGTCACTTAAATAAAAGGAGATTGAAAATGTTTGTAATTAAGCTTAAAGGTCAAACACTGGAAGTTGAAACGATTCATCCTCGTAGACTAAGAGATCTACTTGATGAAGGAGCTGAAATATATGACAAATCAAAGGACAGATACATTACAGTTCTTGATATGTATTAAATCAACTCCCTACCTCTGATCACAACAGAGGTTTTTTATTTAATCTATAATAAAACAATGACACCATCAAACCCAACTGATTTATTTTTAATTAATCATCAGTTCAAAACTAAACTGATGGTTGATACTGTTGCTCAGATAAAAGCAGGGCTTAAGTCTAATAAAATTAGATTAAGTGAAGGCGCTATACTAGATTTAGCTACCTGTATCTGGAATGATTCATTAGACCTTTTGCAACAGGGTAGAGAAATAGATGAGCCTACATTCATCATTGATGATGACGACGGTGAGATTGAAATAGGATAAGGGTAAAATTTACCCAAAAGTAATTTAACTAATGACACAAAACCAAAATTTAGCAGAAAATACTGACTTAGCATCTGACCTATCATTTTTGAATGGTAAAGGTCTTAATGCTAAGCAGATTCACGCTATTTTTTACTTAGCCAGTACTCCAGGGATTACTGATAAAGAGGTGGCTAAGCGTATTAATATGTCACAGCAAACGCTAGTCAAATGGCGTAGGTTGTCAGCATTTAAGGATGGTTTAGACGCTACCATTCTCTATCTTAAAAAGGTAGAACACGCTAAGGAAGTAGATTACATCAGAGAGTGTACCTACAAGCTTGGTAAGAGCCTGTGGGAGATTTCAGACTCAATGCACTCCCTCGCTAAGCAATGGCTTACTACTATTGATGTAGAAGATCTTAAGCCCCAAGAAATGCTTAAACTGATTGAGGTTTACGATAAGGTAAGCAGTTCAGCTTTAGAGAAAATGGATCATGCCTGGGGTATTGATACTCTCTTACAGAGTTTAGACGAAAAAGAATAATCTAGACATCTAGATTTAATACATCTTTTGTAAATAGTTCAGTGCTGCCAGATAAGAGTAAAGGTTCTCCTTTATATCTAAATTTTTCGTATTTATTTAAGATACTGCGTTCTTCCAACAATGCAAATTCTCTAGACATATACCTAGATTCCGATAGAACTCTAAAAGGTATATTTTCACGGTAAAACCTATCTTCGGCGTTTTTATGACTGGTGATACCTATTTTATACATCGGCCCCAATTTAGTGTCAAACCTAACGTAATAAACAGACGCAGGGGCTAGTGTAAAATTTGCACCAGAGCAAGTAGAGCATCTATTACCTTTTACCCAATTTGAAAGGTTAGGTTGGCATGTATGTCCTTTGGGACACTCTACTAACAGGGGTGTGTGTTCATTAATATATTCGGTTGATAGAAGCGTGTATCCATCCTCGGACTCTATAGTTTGTCTAACAAACTCATAGGAATGTTTGACGTTCTTTTTACAATATCCACAACCACTACCGCTCACAAAATGATCAACTCTAAGAGTTACTTCATGCTTAGATGGGCAAACTAAGTCTATAAATCTACGGCGGTTAAGACTAACCTCTTTTACGTATGTATACCCTCTATCCTCAGCTAATTGCTGTATATCACTAGCACTTGTCGTTCTAACTTTTATATATTTACACTTATTGCACGACACTTTAGATTTTATAAGCATTGTGGGCATTATGTCGTATCGGTGCCCACAATGGCATGTTACGTCAACTTTTCTAATAAGTTGGTTAGTACCTTGCTTTGAAACAATCCCATTAAAGGTTAAGCCATTCTCCTGACAAAACTCTTTAATCACATCTTCCGTATACTTCATTCAAGTATTTAATGCTATATAATAATTATATGACATTATACAGGCTATGCCCATAAATTAAAGGATTACCTATGCAAAATGAATCTAATGTTTGGCAACAATTAGGCAATGAAGCTGAGTTAAATAAACAGCTTATCGCTGATTTTTATAAAGCTGTGCAAGATGAATGGTGGCGTACTGACCCTGCCGGTTTAATGTGGATTTTCAGCTTAACTGAATGGCGGTTTAAGTGTGCTGCTATCTTACGTGGTGTAGCTGAAATGATTGATATTCCTTAAACTTAAAACCCCTCCAGTTATCTAGAGGGGTTTATTAATTGCGCCTTAGGGCGCTTAAAGTTAGATAAACTCAGGGGTTACAAACTTAGGCATTGTTGAGCGTTTGCCGTCGGTCATTAAAACAAAAGAAGCATCTTGCTGCATTAAAGATTTAGTTTGATTGCGCTTATGCGCCTGAATGGTAAAGGTTAGGAAACCAAAGGTGTTAGACACTGAAAGAATATCGTAGGTAGTCTTACCAATTCTTACTTTATTAGAAGTTTCGATTGAATTGGTTAGCTGCTGAGGAATGTTCATTTTTAAGTGTCCTTGCTGTATGTATCTATTATCTCTCACTCTATTTAACAATAGGCAAAGCTAACGTAAAGACATGCTCTGATTTAATAAAGTTAGTGTGAGGGGATTTAATTAAAAAGATTCAACGGCTACATCTTTAATAAAAATTCTAGCCTTAATTGAAGCAATATTATTCTTGATAGTTGGATTAGGGTTATTTTTTATAGTCCTTATTTGCGCATCCCTAGCGGTACTGGCTGATTCCCCATCATAGAATGTAGCAGCATCATTAAAGCATTGTACCCATTGGTTAGAGTCGTTTAAGTAAAGCCTATTCACACCTGGAAAAGTAGGATCATATATGACAACGTAGATTGGTTGTTTCATAGTGACACTTCACGTATATCTACTTCAAACCCTTTCTTTTCCATAATGGAAGAAAGACTTAGGGCAGACTGCATTGAATCTCTTGTTTGATCCATCTTGCGCCAATCTGGGTTATTCTGATTGCGTATCCATATTTCATAAACAATCTTTGTCATTTCACAATTTCCCAACTAACTTTTACACCACAACTCAATTTAATTTCTCTAGCCTTATCTTTAATTAAATTAAGGGTAACATCCTCACAATCAGATTCAGGTATTTCTGAAACAGTTTGAGAATTACCATGCTTAAATGTTACTTGCATTTAATTTAATCCTTATCCAATAGTTCATCTAACTGAGATTCAAGCTTAGCAATGTAATCATTAGCTAACTTTTGCTGATATACAGCAAGCCTTAAAATTTCAAGTGAATCTAAACCGTTTAAGTTGTAATTGTGAATACCAAATTTAGATTTCATTTACTTAAGTCCTTTTTAGTTGCAAAATAGCTATCAGTGAAAGCACAGGCCCATTCGTGTCTAGAACGCTTGATGTGAAAGGGAAAGGGTCTACCTGGTAGATTCACTTTAACAGGTAAAGACTTACCTTCAAGGGCATACTGCTTACCCAGTTCAGACATATAAGCTTCAGTAACTAAAAACTCATCTGAATGAGTAGCGTTATGGTTAAAGGATGCGTAAGCTGTTTTCATTTCCCTGTCCTGCTTGCTATACGACTATTATATAGCTTGTCGTCTAGCATTAGATAAAGTTAAGGTAAAGAAAAACCCCTAGTTTTTAGGCTAGAGGTGAAGTGTTTAGGGTTAGATGGGTTAATTAAACAAACCGTCTAAACACAGCTTTATGTCCAGGTATTAAAGTTCCTTTTAGAGAGTATGCTTCGTCTAACATAATCAATTCTTCAGGCTTACTACGGAATATTTCATTAACAATGTCATGATCTGAAACAGCGGCCAAGTAATCTTCTAAAGTTTGGTGTTCGGTATTAGTTAAAAACCTTGAATTAGCTGGAGCGTTGGGTTTTAGACTTGACTCAAGACTAGAACTCATAATTCCTTTCTCCTTCAGTACTTCTAAAGTATATCTAACATTAAATAAAGTTGACGTAAACTTAAGCGGTTGTTTTGTGAAGTTAATCCCAGCCTAACCATTCAACAGCTAACAGGTATTCACCTAAACCTATTTTAAGTTCACTCAATACCTGAGCATAGCTAGGCATATTTGATTTTGAACCATACTTAGATTTAATTTTGTCAGCAGTTTCTTTTACAGACATTTTAGTTAATTCCCTTTGTTATAAATAACGGTCACATCATCCGGTGCCTGAAGTTCTATGGCTTGAACTACCTCTTCTAAGTAGTAGTCTTTAGAAATACCAAAACAGCAAACGTTTGCATCAGAAGAAACAAGACTTGTAGGAAGTAATATGTCTGAGTTATCGGCCACAACTTTTTTAATATAGTCTTGCCCTATTTTTGTCAACCACTCTACTTTGATAATGTCTTCATTCCAATATGAAATAATCACTTCATTTTTCATCTTAGGTTTTACGTTGAGTATTATTTTAGGTTTAACATTCAGCTTCATCATTCTCCCTCAGTATAAGTATCAGAACACCATTCACAAAATTGAATGTGAACGTGACTAGGCATTTCGTAAGTATGAGTAGTAAAGACACCATCTCTAATAGGGTGATGTTCAATCAGACCTTTATCAACTAAGAAGTTTAAGGTTTGCTTAGGCCATACTTGAGAACCACCAAAAGCAATTGCACATAGGCAGTCAATTTGAGTTTGAGTTAGTGAATTGAAATCAAGTTTATCAGGCATAACATCCTTAAATTAAAGTTGATTGTAAGCGTTTACCGCTTCATTAATATCCTTAGTTCTAAGAACAATTACACCCTGAGACAGTAAAACATATTCAGAAATCAACCCTTTCTCACAGGTAGGAGTAACCCCGATAGCTAAAGACTTCCTTTCCTTACGGCTACTAGCAATTGAGTTAGAGTAATACCCTAGAATATCTTCTGTAGTAATTTGATGAGACATTCCAATTAATCCTTAGTTACAGTTACATCAAACTGTCGGCTATTGCTTCTGATTAAATTAAACAAAAGTTTACTGGCTGCTACTTTAGTTGAGCGAGTGAAAGATTTATCAACATTGCCAGTGTTGAGGTTGATTAATTTAAGTTGGTACATTTAGTTGTCCTTGGTGAAATCGATGTTTCAATTGATTCGGTATTATCAGACCATAAAACGCGATAGGTAAAAGTATTTTGAGCAGTTCTATTAATCTCTAAAACTTCACCTGTTAAAGTGTGTCCGTTTTCTACAATCTGATAAGTAAAACCGGGGTGAATAGTGGTAATCATTTAGTTATTTTCCTATACTCTTTTTAAGATGAAATAGACCTTCTTGTTTAGCGCTTTCAAATCTAGCAAAACCTGATTCAGTTTTAATAGTGTAAGCCTTACAACTAAGGGTATACCCAAAAGTACTACCAATAAAAGTGACGGCACTGTAAATAATTAACTCTAGGTCATTTTCTTCAATTGTCTCAATAATTTTGCGTTGCACACTCATATAATCAATCCCTTAACTACTCCCTCAGTATGCCTCAACTACCTTAATTAATCAAGCTACTTTGGCATACTTCATCGAATGGTTGTCTAATATTAGCCAGTCCTTACAAAGTGCATCCCCGCTTACCCAGTACCTACGCCCTAAGCCTTTGTAATCAGTAGGTGGCATACTCAGCAACCTAAGCGCACTACAGAAGCCTACAAGCCTTCCCCGCATCCTCTCAGGGTCAATAGCGGCCAACACGTACACATCAGGTACGTGAGCCAGGTTAGGAAACTCCTTAAGATCAGGGTGTTTCCAATACACTGTAGACTTTACATCTACAATCCATCCGTTTAATTTAAAATCAATTCCGTTATCACCTTGATAATGAAGATCAAAGTTAACAGGTAAATTGAATAATTCTCCGAATATACACTCACCCAATTTTCCGATTCGATGGGGACTTGGGTTTCTATAACTTGAACTAACAAAGCCTAATTTAAGTGAATCAACTTCATTCGCATACTCAGTACATTGCTCATCATATTTACTTAAATCAACCCAATTACAATGCATTTAATTTAATTAGCTAAAGATTCTGCTGTACGAAACTGATACCCGTTTAATCTAAGTTTATCTAATGCCTCTACTTTCGATAAGCCATGAATAAAAGCTAACGTTAGATTGTTACCGTAAAACAAATTACCCCTGTTAATATCAGGGGCGATAAATCCAACTAAACAACGGTCTTGGTAGACTAGAATTTGATTCATTAATACTCGTTTACATCTGGCTGAATTGAATCGTAGTAATCATCTACCATTTTATGAACCTTAGCTATAGGCATCGTATCGAGTAAAGAGATTAAATCTTCTAGGTAATGGCATAGATGTAGATTAACAACACCTATATCGGCAAAGCTTTTATCATCTTCTGTTAATCGTTCACTTATTGCATTAACAGCCTGAGATTTAAGTTCATTTAATTCTTTTTCAAACATTATCTCTCACCCATAAAAGTTATAAACAACTGTTCAGCGAATAAAGGCAGTGTTGCTCTTGTTTTGCATACCCCACCTGATGCCATTGAAAACCCTAACCACATAAATAAGCTGCTGAAAATGAATAAGGCTAGAATTATAATTCCGTCATCCCTGTCTTTACCGAACATTAGTTTGATTCCTTTTCATTAAAGTCTTGTTCAGTCATTAACGCATAATTTAGACCATTAGTTATAATTCCGTTTATGTCACAGTTCCAACTTGCACCTGTACGATTACGCTTAATTTTAATTTCAGATGGGCCTAGATCTACAATAGTAAGTACTCCCAATATTTCTCTAATCTCATAGATACGGCCTGATTTAAGCGGTGAATCTCTAGAAACTCCACCTAAAATTAAATCATCTTTATCGCCATTAGGGCGAATAGTGAAACGGGCAACTGATTTCATTAGTTTGATTCCTTATTCAAAATGTCTGCAATAGAATCACGCAACTTTTCAATTTGAATTACCTGGTCTGTTAACTGAGCGTTGATAAAATTAAGAGTTACTAAACGACCTTTATATATAGTTGGTTGTTTTTTAGTTTCTAAATTCTCAATAACTACTTCATCTTGATCTAAATCTATATCTAAAATCCTGGCTAAGAATCCACTTAGTAAACCATCATTCCCTTCACAAAAACAAACATCTCCAACCTTCAATCCATTAGCTAATTGCATTTCAATTTCCTTTAATTTGGCCTAGTATTTCAGATTCTAGTTTTCTACCTAAGCTAGAGTTTATTTCCCATATTTCGGCTATAGTGTAAGCTAAACTCAAACTCAGATTAATAGCGTGGTCTGCTTTGAAACTTGCTTTAATGTCTCTAGCTAGCGCAATCAATTTAAGTCTAAATATAACTTCAAGGCTTGTAGGATGTTTTTGAAATATACCTAGGTCAAACACCTCTACATTATTAGGGAATTCATACTGAGTAAATTTCCTACTGTCACTGGAATATGTAGTAGATTCTCCCTCAATTTGATAAATCAGTTGTGTCATTTTAATTTCCTCTAATAAAGTTCTAAAAGGGAAGGCGTCGGCTTACGCAAATAAGGATTTTTCTCTTCAAACTTAAGACAATTTGTAGCTAAACGAGTATGCCAGTGTTCAGAAGCGATAGCGGATTCAAATTGAGATTCAGTTAGTGAAGTGGGGAAGTCTAAAGCACAATCAATTGATTCATCTTCAAGGTCTTCGCGTGTAGCGTGGTAAAACTTGTAAGCGCAATGTCGGCAGTCATGGCAAGATTTCATTCACTTAATTCCTTTCATAATATTTACCTTGCAGAGCTACCCATAGTTTTTCTTGGGTTTCTATAGCGTGTTTAGGAGAATCAACAGTTGTATTAATTTCTACTTGATCACTGCCTAACAATTCAGAATCAAAGTGAGAACTTAAACTAAAACTTGCTTTATTTGGATTAGGGTAATCTGAGATGCTTGAGAAGTCATAAACGTAAACAGTGACAAAGTATTTAGTACCTTGTGAATCTCTGATTATCTTTTGCAGACCAAACGCAGCATGTTTACTGGATACTCCGTTTGTTGGGAATTTCTTAAACCCAGCTTCTAAAAATGGTTGAATAGCATCTTCTAGCATTTTCTTAACCTTTTTTATTTACATTTTGGTAAGAACCTATGCAAGATGAAATACCTAAAGTAGTCTGTAGATTTGGATTACTTAACCTGACTAGATAACCAGGATTTATACCCATTTCAGCAGCTTTACCTACGGCTTCAGGCAGAGAAGAAATAAATCCAATTGTTTCATAATCTTTAACAAAGGCAAACCAGTTATTCTTATCTGTCTTATCGTCAATTACTAGAGTAGGCATATCAGTTTTAAATTCAGGCATTTAAGTATTTCCTCTTTACTCCCTCCATTATCGCAAATGTAAACCAAACATGCAATAGCGTTAGATGAAGATTAGACAAATAAAAACCCTTAGTTTGTGGCTAAGGGTTGAATGTTGATTTACCGGATACGAGTAACAATTAAGTATCCATATTCAAAATCAGACATGATAGATTGACCTAGTTTTGCATTCTGCCCAAAAGCATTAATTTCATATTTTTTGACATAGGTGTAACTCGTATTGTTTACCCAGTGATACAACTGTTTAGGGGTGACTTCTTTTATTTCTTGTCTATGCTCGCTTTGTTCATAAATTAAAAATTCCATGTTAATCCTTTTCTTTAATTAGAGAAACGTTAATGCCTCTAGAACAGCTTTAAGCCTTAAAGATACACTGTAGTCTTAAAATGCTTAAGGTATGTTCTAGAGGCTTACAGGCTGTGCTGGTTACTTATTCAGGTTGAGGCTTATTCAGTTTAGATTTAACAGTACGTGTAAGTTTAACGGCTTCAATAGCTGCATTGCCAATTGCTTTACCCGTAGCATCATAACGTTGCTCAGCAGCTTCACTAAAGAAAGCTTGTTTATAAGCGTTAAACGCTTGCTTACTTAGCGAAGTGGTAACGTCAATAGCATCGTGAATCGTATATTGCTTATCGTTTTCCATTTAATTGAATCCTAATGTACATGTTGAGTGTAGCAGATGTTTGTTTAATGTGCAATGGGGTAAACGTAATTAATTAAACTATTAAGGCTTACCCTCCTTTATCCATTTAACCCATTGCTGAGCGGCGTAGTGCATAGTAGCGTCATTAGGTATTTTATTTTTAGCTTGCGCGTACTCTAAAGCTTTTACACCACGATTAAATAAATCCATTAAGTCATACTTAACCCCTTCTTTTTCAGCATAAGCTTTTAGCAGAGCATTAAATTTATGACCAAATGCTAAAAGGTCGCTATACGGTATGTAGTCGTTTGGCATAATTGAATATCCTTTAATCTATTTAATTTAACTTGTAATAGGGCTTAAGACAACCAACCTTTATCCTTGCAGTATTGAGTAAGTGATTCATCCGTCACTGATACACATAGTCGAGTAGCACAAGCAGCCATTACATGCCCAAAGTTGTTATGCACTTCAGGTCTAATTGAACACAAGGCCCAAGCACAGAAGATTTGAGCGCATAGCTCACGTTCTGGTAGAGATTGAATCAAACTAGTGTTTTGAAAAATTGCAGGCCATTGCTTATTAGCTAAATCATTCATGGTGCTGTTCATAGGGTTAAATCCTGTAAAATAAATTAATACTTTCAAGCCCTAAAGTTCGACTACTAAACCATTAAGTATTATTTTAACTGGCTACGTAGCTTTTGATAGCTTTTTGCACATCGTAGTATCGAAGTATTTTTTCAATCACAGCATCTAATCCTTCTACAATGCCAATGTCGTTAGCCATCTGAAACTTTAACTCTGATAGTTCTATCAAAGCTGCTAGTCTACGACCTGTAGCAGATGTAGCTAAATTACCAATTACATAACAATTATGCGTCATTACAGCTTGATAAAAAAGTTTGTCGCGTTTCATCCGTATGTCCTCTGTCTCACCACCCTTTTAATATACCTCACTCTGTCTAACGTTACATAAACTTAGCGTAAAGTTAAACAGTAGTTGTGTAAAGCCTGTAACTGAGTACATTTACCTATTTAATCATTTGTAAGCTGAGAGGTGAGTCTAAGGGCTTGTGAGAGCTAGATTGTAAGGGATACTAGCATAGCCGCTTTAGTTAACCCACATGCTTACATGGCGCTTAAATGAAGTGATGGCGAGACATCGCATTAGTAACAAGCTTTTAGCTGAGAAGTTGCAGAGGCATGAGACATCTATTAGTAGAATGAGAACCGCTGATGAGATGCCTAGATTCTCTGGTGCTGAACTATCAGCCTTATGTGATGCCTTGTCGGCTATAGCAGGAGTGAGAATAGGGCCATCTGATTTGTTGGAAGGTTAATTGATGGTGTTTACACGCTGAGTATATTTACTTAATTGATTAAGCTTATCCAGTGATTGAGTAGAAATGCTTAGGGTGTACCTCTAATCCAAGTGGACAACGCATAAACCTTTACCTAGTTATATATTTAACACTGGTAAAGATTTTAATTTATAAAACGGAGTGAGATAAATATATAGAGGCTTAAAGTTATATGGCTTGTCCACTTCAAATTTTATTTGGCGTTGCCCATTAGACAAAAAATACCACGGCTTGCTCAAAAGCAAAAAACCGTGGTATATTAGATATAGTTGTTCAATACCGTCATGATAACATACCTGCCTGATAAATACAAAGATCACCAACCACTATTAGACGATGAAGTAACAAGGGACTGGCTTAACCCTGATATAGGTCAGCCTTCACTACACCCTTTAACCCTTTATCCAGTGGATGCCTACGGTGGTAGGGTCATGCGTGAAAGGTTCTATATCAGTAAAAAGACTGGTGAGATTAAAAGCCGTAAGAGTCAGGTACGGTATACCTCTCAGTATCAAGTACCCAACCTAGACCAAGACTTTGAGCTTTATCTACATGGCTTAGGGGCTGAGCTACTAGCAGACCCTAACAGCATTGTAAGCAAGACCACTAAAGACCCTAGAAAGGTGACGGCTCCTAGGAGAGGGATTCAATCACACTTGGCATATATCGGGCATGTAATCTACTGCTTAATGGATAAGGTCAAGGCTATTGAATGGGTAGGCCATGCTCAATCAAAAAGTGGATACGCCATCGACTACACTCTACTGCCTGAGATGCTAGAAGTAGACTGGCAGCAGGTAAGCCTTGAGCAGTCGGCTAAGTTTGTTAAAAAGTCTTGTGGTGATACTGCCTACACAGGTGTAGACTATATGCGCTTTGTGCGTAACAACCTAGCCGCTCTAGGTTGCTTTGATGTTGACGCATCCTATGTAGATGGCAGACGTTACGCGACAAACCTCAGTAAATTTAAAATTAACCGCTTACTGCATGTGTATGAGTACCTTGAACATTGCTTTCTAAGTAAAGCTGATGGGTACTTTACAACTCAACAGCCTACGCTAGCAGACCTACCAGGGCATAAAAACTTTCTAACCGTACTAGCTCATGAGTTCTTTCTAGGGCGTGCTCCTAGACGGTCTGGTAAGGGTTCTGAGTCTGAGTCTGGCAAGTGTCCGATTGAGGAAATGATTGTCGCTGAGAAGGTGCAAGCTAAGAAAGCATCTTTCAGTATCGGTACTGCTGTGCAGTCTGTTGTAGATGCTTCTATCAAAACCCTTAGTCAATTACGCCGATGCGCTATTAAAGCGTGGGAAGCTATTGGAGGTACTATCATCCCTAAAGATAGTTTTAATCGCCCTATAGAAGGTCTAGCCCGTTCAATTGATTGGGTTATCACTTGGTTTCAGTCCGGGGCATCTGTCGTTACGTATTACCCACCTGACGTCAGCTACATTAACGAATCTGAGTTAGTAGAGATTGATGGTGAGCTACTGCTAATCACTGATGAGGATATTCAATTCTCTTCCATCTATTACCAACCTTATTTAGATGAAATTGAATATAAAGAAATTGAGGATAGAGAGTTAGTTGCTGTATAATGTTAGGTAGTATTGAGGAATTGAAAATGAAAGAAGTTTATATAGCAATAGGTGAAGTTCTGTGTGCTTATAAACAAAGAAGTTTATTGAGGGCTAATGCTAAGGGCATACACGCTCATTTAGAGATGGCTAAAAAGAATGTAGATGCTTATGGGATGTATGCTGATTGTGGCGATAGTTATAAATCAGAGTATACAGCCGTAAAAGCTCAGTTTGATCTAATAGTTCAATTGAAAATATCTTCTGAAAAACATTGTAAAAAACTAAGGCTTGAATTTGCAGAGAAGTATCCTGATTATTTGAATGTATTATTAGAGAAATTAAAATGACCGAATCAGAAGCTCACGCTATTCTAAGTACCCTTGGCCCTTGGAATGTATCTATTTCACAGGGATTAAACACGCTTAAATTTGAGAAGGATCACGGTGCTGTTTTGCTACAGAATTTGAATAAAAAAGAATTTAGTTTTAAGGAGAGTTGAGAATGAACAATCCTAAATTCTCAATCAACACTTACGATTCAGACGGTGACATTGTAACCGAAGGTATTTTTCTACACTTTGGAGATACTTCGATTAAAATAGCGACAGACATCGAAGGGTATGATGCTTTTATTGAGCATCTACAAAAGGTTAGGGGTGAATTGGTAGAGAGTTACCTTAATCAGTGATTAGCCGCCTTAAAGCGGCTGCTGGTGACTTTAGAATTAATTAAAAGGATTACCAATGTCTGAATTACTAAGAAAAGATTTTATTGATTTAGGATACACCGCATTTGCCGATGTGAAAGAACATAGCGTTGGTTACTATATTTTCGCGTCTGTTGAATCTTATTCGGAGAATAACACCAAAACAATTGAATTACTAAACTCATCTAACGAAACTATGCCTTACTTTGACTTAGGTGAGTGTTTAGCAAAAGGTGCTGTAAAGTGGGATGGTTGCTCTGATTGGGATATGTCACCCCAAGATATAATGCTTCATTTTTGTAGTAGACACGCTATTTTAGATTTAGCTCAAGTAATGGTTAATTGCTTTGATTGGACTGCTGAGTTACTTACTAATTTTATTGGGGATTAATAAAATGATTGAAACTATGGATGATTGTCTAGGAACTTGGCATTTTGAGACAGACGGTAAAACTGTTTCAATTGAACTTAAGTTCAAAGGTACTGTGTCTTATGAGTTTGCAGTTGATACTTTGAAATGTGCTATTGAGAAAAAAGATAAAGCTGTTAGTTATGGTGATGCTATTAGCCTTGATATGTTGATAGCTGGATTGAAAAAGGAAACTATTAATGACTTGGGTAACGTTTTGAAGAAAGCTAAAATGTAAATAGTCCTCCTTTGTATGGACACGACAAACGAATTAAACTAAACCACTATTCAGCGCCAGCAAGCTTTATTGAGTAGTGGTTTTTTATTGGCATTAAAAACCCCGCCTTAAGCGGGGTGAGTAGGTAAGGTTGATTTGAGTTTAAGCGATAGCGCTTAGTTTAAGTTTAGTAGCCATACGATAAACACCGTTAGGCTGAGATTCGATATGTCGAACAATGTCCCAAGCTTCAGGTAGGCTATGACCACGGTTGACTAGAAACCGAGCATAGTCAACTTTAACCTTCTCACGCGCTGCTTTATCACGTTGTTCTGATTCAGTTAAACCCTCAGCATTAACTTTAGAACGGATATCATTAAAACGCTTTTTAGCTTTGCTTTTAGCGTTAGTAGCGCAAGTAGTACCGAAAAAAACAAATTGATCGCCACCGTCACCTTGCCAGTCTTGAGTAGTTTCAAAAACTACAGTACGCTTTAGATTGGTTTTACCGCAACAGGAGCAAGTATCAACTTCATCAGTAACGCCGATTTGAGTAGCTAGGGAAGTGAAGAGATTCATTTGCTTTCCTTGGTTGCTTATATCCCTATTATGACATTACCTATCTAGTATTAGGTAAAGTTAATATGTTGAGTTAGCCATGTTCTGTAAAGCCTGACAAAATAAAAACCCCTAGTGATCACCAGGGGTTTTAACTATCAGTCTTTAGCCTGTTTGAACTTTTGCCAGTGAATCAAATAATCTGGCCGCTTAAGCGGATTTACCGTAGCATCTGTACGCTTTTTAATCGGCCTAGGTACAATACTCGTATTTTTATCTGTCATCTGTTTAACTCCAATGTTTAGTTGATATTAGGCGTATGGTCTGAGCATAATATGATTGTTGTCAATCATATTGTTTACTGCATCCATTAGCTGATTAAGGTTAACATTGAACGTTATACGCTTATTTCCTAGATTAGCGGCCTCATACCCTAGAAGCTTCCACTTACCGCCAGATTGCTCATAGCATGGGCCAACTACTACGGGATAGCCTGCAAGTTGACGGTTTAGTTTATTAATCTTTGCTTCAGGATGGTTAATCATTTGCTTTCCTTGTTTCTATATGTCTATTATGCCTTACTTCATTGCACGTTAGGCAAAGTTAATGTATTGAACACCCTTAATTAAATAAAGTTGAGACAAAGAAAACCCCTAGACAAAAGCCTAGGGGTTTTTAATTAAAGCGAAGCGCTTAAAAGTAAAACTTGTTTTGAAACAACCAGTCAAGTATTTGCTGAATCATTGACAAAGGTAGATTGTGATTGTCTACATTGTTTAATTCATCAGGTGAGTAGATATCAGCGTTTGATGCGATACGCCATAGGCAATCAGATTGAGCCGGGATGTTAGTAGTCCCGTAATAAAGATTCAACTGTCTCTGAATATAGTTAGTGTCCATTTTAATTATTTTGGGTAAAAGTGATTAACTTTTCAGATGGGATTTGGGCAAGTATTTCATTTAACGTTGGATGAATACCTGTCTCTAGTTCTTCTTGTAGCAAACGTTTAGATGCGAACTCATGGCTGTAAACAGGTCTGCCAATTAAGTTTTCAAAGTATTTATGGAATAACCCAAAAGGCATACATAGTTTATCTTGATGGAATTGCAAAAAAGCTGCTTGCTCATGTGTAAAGTCTTCCCACCAACTAGATTCAAACAAGTCAATGCATGTTTCTTGGTCTGGTTGTCCAGTCATAATAATGACTATTTGATCTTTTGTGTATGGCATTTTACCTAGTCCTTTAATTACTCCATTGAATAATAAATGCACCCTTAGCAATCTAGCGAATGAGTTCTTTTTCTAGGCTTCTCTTTTCAGCCATTATTCGCCTAGCTTCGTCAAGTAATTCATTATCAATAGCCTGTGCATATTGATCAATAAGCTTCCTTATCTTTTGCATGATAGCGTCATTGTGTTGAACTATTTCTTCAATAGACATTCTTTCGTTAGACATGTTGTTTTCCTTCCTTTATTTCTTAGCGCTGTGCGCGTTACTTTTTAAGTTTAACTCACGTTTGTCTAATGTGCAATGGATTTGAGTATACTTTCAGTGAAGTATTCATATTCAATTAAAACAATAGGTTCTCCTGATTTGAATTGATTAAATAAATTACCGTCATTTATCATAGGTGTAGCATCGTTAATGTTTTTAGACCAATCAACACCATTCCACCATAGTTGTGTTCCTACATTGTCATACATGATATAAACAATCTCACCCCTAAGCTTTCCGTCATCTGCTTCAGTCCTTAAAGCGGTTGATTCCCACCAATCTAGTACTTTCATTATTTATAACCCCACTGATGGTTTGAATATTTAACAGCGTTACGCCAATCAGTATCTATATCTTCCCATCTAGCAAAAGGTAAGCCATTGAATGTAGAAGTTTCAATACATTTAGTCTTTTTAGACTTAGACATATGACCATTTACTGAATCATATTTAGTTTCGTAATGGTGAGTTTCAGATATATCACCCACATTAGCATCACAGTTAGTCCAATATGTACCATCAGCTAAACGCTGACCTTCACAAGGTACACCAATATAAAAGTTTTCTTCAGTATCCATTTAATTAAACTCCGTAGTGTGTAGTGAAACCTTAATCCATTTTGTCAAATGCTTTAACTGAGATGTCGTGTAGTTGCTTAAGGGTGAACGGGTCAAGCTTTTGATCCTCAAGTACTGCGATGATGTTATTCAACATGCTGGTAGTTTGTGATTCACGCTCTGAATCAGCCAGAGAATTGAATTTAGCATTGTAAATGTCACGCTTAGTTAGTCTGTTTTTAGGATTACCTTTACCTTTTTTAGGTTTGTCAGAATCTTCAGACTGCTCAACTTGTTTAGTTTCCTTAGCTTTGCTAAAGATTTCTACTAGCTCAGTACCGCTATGTTCCTCAGCTAGTTCAACAGCGACGGTAACAGCAACGTCACCGTTTGAAATCATTTCCTTTACTTGAGGAAGTAATCTATCGACTTTGAGAAGGTCTTGAACTTGTTTAAGTGACTTACCTAAAGCTTCAGCTACTTTATCTTCAAGTCCTCCAGCAGTGCGAACCATCTCAGCCACAATAGCGCCTTGCTCAGCAGCACTGAGGGTTAAAACTTGCTGAGTGCGAAACTGAGTAGCCAGGAAATCAAGCTCATTGCCTTGTTTAACCTCTACAGGGACTAGGAACGTATCTTCTGTAACGTCCCCTAGTAATCCTTCTGAGATAGCCTCACGGGCCGCATAGGTGCGAGTACGACCATTAACCACATACAGAGTATCGGCATTGTCACCTACACCCCTATGTACCTCGATAGTGTCTTCAATGCCCTTACGAGTAACGATGCCTGCTTTTACATTATTAAAGTGAATCTGATAGCGTTCTGTAGTGCGGTCACGCTTATCTAGCTGGGTATCAATCTGAAGCATGGATAGAGGCACTGCAAACTTACCGGATTGCTTACCGCCACCATGAGCCTTAATTACGTCTTCAAGCTTAGCCATTGGTTTAGTTCCTTTGTCCTATTTCACTTACTATAGCTTAGCGCGTGATCACGGTCAATAGGTTTTGTCTAATATTGGATAAAGATTGAGTGAGATTAGACCTTTAACTTATAAAGGGTTTTTGGTCAAGTAGTGATTTGCATTATATAGCTTTAGCCATCTGAATCTATGCCATATTCTTGTTTAAGTGATTCTAGTTCTCTTGTCAATCGAGAATACTCACTATTTAGTTTTTGATATTTGTTGTGCCATTCTTGTTGAGTCTGTCTAAGTTTTTTAATGTTAGTCTTTAATTCCTGATTTACTTTAATCCATTTGTCTTGAGACTTAGCGTCATCAATAAGTCTTGTAAGCATATAACTGTCAGCTTGCCTAACTGACTCAATAGTAGCGCTATCTAAAAACTGAGTATATTTTAGATTGCCTATCCATTTTTGTCTTTTAGCTTCTACTAAATCAAGGGCAAGTTCTACTACAGCAGGCTCAGGGGTCGGTAAATCAACTAAGTTAGGGGCCAGTTGTAGTTCTATATCCATAGGAGCTTTAGCCATCCAGTCAGCTATGAGGTTCTGCTCTCTGGGTATCCATGTCAACTCACAACCATCAGGCAACGAGGTTAAACGCACACCTTCAGGTATTTCCTTTAACCCTTTATACAGTTCTACAGCATCTTTACTGTCTGTGATTATGTGAGTAACGCCTTCCATTAAGGCGGCAACTCCTATAGCGTGAAGCTCAGCATGCAGTGTGATCCTTTGCCAATATCTGCTAACAACAGCTTCTATTCTTCTGCCAATAGCTAAACCTGTATCACTGTTGTAAACACCTACACCTGCATGCTTTTCTCCTTTTTTATACGATGCATCTACATAAATAGCTGACACTTATCAATAATCTCCGATTCGTAGGTATTACCTTAATATACATTGCCTTAGCTTGATTTACCTAAGGGTGCCAAGTGTGTATAACGCTAGGCATAAATTATATAAATTGAGCTAAAATAGCAATAACCCCTGAATCTCTGAGGTTCAAGGGTTATCTAGCCATTTAACAATGTGAGTGTTAAACAGATATGAATAAGGTAACACGTAAATCTAAGGATGTGGTCATTTATGTTTTATATGACCCTAGAGATGAAAAGCAAACGCCTAGATATGTAGGCAAGTCTGAAGTAGCGTTAATTCGTAGGCTTAATACGCATATAGCAGAATCTAGGCAACCAGCTAGACATCATTGGCATAAAAGCAGATGGTTTCGTAAGCTTGAGAATGAAGGGGTTAAGCCTGCTATTAAGCCTATTGAAACGGTAGCACTTGGGGATTCTTGGCAAGAAAGGGAAATATACTGGATTAAGACCTATAGAGACATGGGGTATCCATTAACTAACCTCACAGATGGCGGCGAGGGTACATTAAATAGAGTTTATTCAGAAGAGACAAGGAAAAAGATATCAAAAGCGCTTACGGGAAGACCTAGCCCTAAGAAGGGTAAAAAGATGCGGCTTGAAGCATACCAAAATGTTTTAGAGGCTAACTATAAAGAATTGCCTAAAAGCATAATGGATATGTTGGGTAAGGAGCATGATGCTGAGCTGGCTAGGCAAGCGGGTGTATCAACTGTTTTAATAAAAAATAGAAGACTTGAAAATGGTATTCCTAAATATGAAGACTTATCAACGCCGAATGGTTTTAACCCCAATAGTTGGCCGCAATGGGCATTAGATAAACTTGGTAAAGTAGAAGATACTACGCTAGCTAAAGAATTAGGAATTACTAAAAATGTAGTAGGGCAATTACGAAGATTATTGGATATTAAATCTCTAAGAGATTCATCATGGACGCAAGACAAAATAGATTTATTGGGCACAAAACCTGATTATGTTGTAGCCGCTTTAATTGGTGTTACAACGATGGCCGTAAATTATAAACGTAGAAGCTTAGGAATTCATTCTTATTCAAAGCAGCTAAAATTAAAGGATGCCTGTTAAAAAGAAAGTAAAATCTTATGCATTAGATAGGGCAATCTCAGAATTGCCCTTAGTCGTTTCATCTAGGAATAAAGCTAAGAAAGCATCTGAAATTGACGAAAACGTTAAAGGATTGCCTGCTACACAACCTGGCCCTCAAACAACATTTGTTAATTGTGATGCTGATATTATAATATTCGGGGGCGCAGCAGGCGGCGCAAAAACCTGGGGATTATTGCTTGACTTTGCAAAAGAAGAGTATGTAGAAAATCCTGAATATTCTGCTGTCATCTTCCGGCGCACATCACCGCAGATCACCGCTCCCGGCGGCCTCGCAAATGAGGCGGAAAAGATTTTTCCATTAGTAGGTGGAGTAGGAAAACAAAATGGGCAGGAGTGGCGATTCCCTTCAGGCTCTCGAATAGATTTTAGGCATCTACAGCATGAGAAGGATAAGTTTTCTTGGCAAGGTGCTCAGATAACTAGAATTGGCATGGATGAAATCGCACACTTCACCGAAAGTCAATTTTTCTATCTGATGTCTCGTAATCGTTCAACATCAGGAATTAAACCCTGCATCAGAGGCACTTGTAACCCCGATGCAGACAGTTGGCTGATTACTGGTAAGAATGGTTGGGGTAGCGGCTTGTTGGGCTGGTGGATTGACCCTGAGACAGGATTACCTATCAATGAGAGGGGCGGAGTTATCCGCTGGTTTGTGAGAATAAGCGATGAAATTAAATGGTTTGATTCAAAAGAAGATGCTTTACATGCTTACCCTGAGATGCTGCCTAAGTCATTTACTTTTATCCCTTCTAAATTATCAGACAACAAAATTCTATTAGAAAAAGATCCATGTTATAAAGCTAATTTGATGGCACAAGATGCAATCGAATCCGCAAGATTGCTCGGAGGCAACTGGCTTGTAAACTACGCTTCCGGCGTTGTTATTAATAAAACTTGGATAGAGATAGTTGAGGAATTACCAGACTTTAACCGTGTTAGGCAGATCTATTGCTGTAGATTTTTTGACATGGCGGCTACTGCCAAAGAAGTAAATGATTCTGCATGTTATACCGCTTCAGTATTCATGTATTTAATCATGCCCTATGATTCAAATGAGTTCTATTATTTAATAGCTGATGCAACTTGGGATCAATTATCGCCTACAGATGGGGATAATTTAATTGTTAATCAAGGATATCAAGACAGTAAATTTAATAGAGGAAGAGCTTACGCCTTACGTTGGGAATTGGAGGGGGGTAGTAGCGGTTTGAAAGTTGAGGCCAACTTAAAAAGTAGGCTATCTGGTGTAGACGCAGAAGGTATTAGACCAATGGGCGATAAACTAACAAGAATGAAGCCTTTTGCGGCAACTTGCAAACCTATTACTGACCCTGATAGCGGCGAATTTATTTCAAATGGTAGAGTTAAGGTATTAAATGCTGATTTTACACCGCAGTTTTTAGCTTTTTTACATGCGTTTGATGGAACCAAAAAGGATGGTTCTGATGTTTGTGACGCTGTATCCGGTTGCCATACTTACCTATCGCAATTCGATCAAGTAAACGCCCTAGGATGGCTATCTTCCGTATAAGTTACAATATACCTATATTTAATTTTAACCATGCCCACTAGATTAAACTCAAGTTCCGACGTATACAGAAAGAACGAAAACGATCTATTGGGTAATGGTCGCGATGATTTGTCTTTGAATACAGCAGGCGGCAATGTTGTAATTGATGAACAAGCGGGGTTAAGTCAAACTTTAGTAGAGATTGATGGTAATTTAGCGACAATTGACACTACAGCAGAAGTAAGGTCAGTTGACCCTACAGCACATACTGGCGGGGCTGCTAGTGCAAGATATTCACGTTCATTTTTACTAAGATGGTTAGTTAAATTAACTCAATTAATCGATGCTAAATTACCTACGTTAATTAATAGTCGAATACCTGTAGAAACAAGGTTTAGTGTAGGGGTATGCACAGCGGCTACTGTAGAGGTAGATACTACTTCTACGTCGATACTTGCATCTAATGGTAATCGAACATCAGTAGTAATTGTTAATAATGGAAGTGCTGATGTGTTTATTAGACGGGGTACTCCGGCTATCGCAGGGCAAGGCATTTTATTAAAAGCTGAAGGCGGCTTTTATGAAATTAATGCTAGCAACCTTTATACGGGAGTAATTACAGCAATCACCGCATCAGGTACTACTAACCTAGCGTTGGAGTCTTGTCTGTAATGCCTATCTTTAACCCGTTAGGGCTATCAGGTGGAGGGTCTGCAATACCTGTAGGGGCTACGCCTGCTGTGGTGTTGGCAGGGCAAACGGGGCTTAATGGTGTATCCCTTTCAGCACCTATAAATTCAACAATATCTTTTGCATCTATTGTTAGTCATGTTGGTAGTGGAATTGAACAGGAATTATTTTTAAGTGGTTCAGTTGTCGCGGTAATAGCATTCCCTTCTGATTACTTAAATCCATTAAGGGCTTTTTCTTATTACCACGATATAACCGGACAAACATATTCAGGACAATTTTCAAACGCACCTATTAACTTAAGCTAATGCCAATTGTAGCTCCTAACAAAACAGTATTCTTTGCATGGACAGGTGCCCAAACAAATCTAACGGGTAGTGTGTTTAATGTTGGAGGTGCAATAATCCATGCTGTAGATACGGTTGATCAATCACTTTGGCTATCTTGGAAAGCAGGACGTTCAGCAACATTAAATAGCCTTTTAACACTTGAAACTAATCGTTGCTATAGGTTGCAAACAGGGACAGTAGCGATTGATGTACCTAGTGCATCTTCAATTAGCTTTGGTAATACGGTCAATCAACCTTTTCTATTAGAAGGAACTAATTTAGGTAATTTACAATTAAAACTAACTTGGCAAGCGCCTAGTAGCACGATTGTAAGGTATTACGAATTACAAATAGCGCCTAACGCTGATAACTATACAGGCAATCCTATAAAGTTAGCTTCAAACCTTTTAACGTATACATCAACGGTAAGTACTGAAGGTTTTTATAAAGCACGAATCAGGGCTAGAACTGACTTAAATATTAGTGCTTGGGCTGACATTGCGGGTGCTATTGAAGTTACTATTGTTGAACCTACCCCGCCTGAACCGCCTGCAATTACATTTCTATCCGGTAGACCTTCAGATAGCGGGTTAATTAACTTTCAAACTAATGGTGGTGTCCCTAATGACCCTGCATCTGCTCAGACTAACTCTGATGTATGGAATTTATTGTGCCAAACTCAGCCAGGGTCTAACCGTTCTATTATCTTCCCGGCAGGGACTTGGTACTTTAACGATACTATCCGTACTGTAAATCCATCAAATAATAATTGGTTTGCTAGATGGACAGTTCAAGGAGATTCAAGGGAAACAACTACTCTTAAATTAGTTGATAATGCTATCGGGTTTAATGATCCTGGAAATCCTAAAGCATTTATGATTCTTGGAGGTTCTGAGAATCAAAGCACAACCGTTAACCCAACGGGTAGTGGTAATACTGCCTTCGGTATGCGCTGCATGGATATGGTGATTGATACCGGAAATAACCCCGGTGCAGTAGCCTTAGACTTTACTTCGCATAACTGGGGTTGCATTGAGAGAGTTACCGTGACGGGTAACGGATATGTAGGCATTCATGGTAATAGATCTGATGGGCCGCACCTAAATAAAGATATTACGATTAATGGTTTTCAATACGGTTTTAGGATAAGACAAGCTTTTTATTCTCTAACCTATGTAAACCTAATCCTCACTAATCAAACTGTGGCGGGTTTTTATCTTGAAGATAATATGGTTTCAATTGAAAACCTAGTATCTACCAATCAAGTGCCTGCTATTTTAGCGCCTGCTTTAACGGTCAGTGGCGGCACAAACACAGGAAGTATTATTTTAATTGGTGGCACCCTTAACGGAGGTTCTGCTAGTACTTCTGCCATTGTTGGGGTAAGCGTTAGTTTATATCTGAGAAATGTAACATCTAGTGGGTATGGTTCGACTGTAGACCTTGGCAATGGCCGCACTATTCCAGGGACTATTGATGAGTATAGTAGTTCAGTTTATAGAGCGTTTAATTCACCACCAGGAAGCTTAAAACTTCCTATTCAAAGTTCACCACCCGTATTTAACAGTACTAATTTAGATGATTGGGCCAACGTAGTAACTTATGGTGCTCAGCCTACGTCAGTATTTTTAACAGACCCTTTAGACAGTATCACGGGACTTAATGCTGCCGCTGCATCAGGCAGACCTATTCTATATTTTCAGCGGGCTAGCTATGCAACTAGCGACACTTGGGTTATTCCACCTTCAGTTAAACGCATTGTAGGAAATCAGGTAACTCTAACAACTAAAGGAACGCTTTGGTCAGCTAACTCAAAACCCATAATCAGAACAACAGGCGACACTACCGACCCTTTAACGCTAGACGCTTTAGATTTATCTGCTAGAGCTAGTGCAGCAACTAACTTTACTCAGATTAGTATTCTGCATGATTCACCTAGACCTTTGGTAATTAAAAACTGCCGACTAGGATCTTATATTGCGATTACAAATACAGCTATTGCAGGGCCAATCTTTATTGATGACGTTCTTTGTAGCCCAGCAAGTTTTGAATCGGCAGTTTACCCGCTCCAAGTAAAACCTGGTGGTAAGTATTTTGCTCGGTCATTGAATATTGAGTATACCAACATGATTCTCAACGATGGCGGAGAATTGTGGAGTTTAGGGTTCAAAACCGAAGGTGGATGGGAAGCCGTTAGAACAATAAACGGTGGTAAAACAGAAATGCTAGGTACGTTTCTGTATCCAATTGAAGATTTTACAACTACTGAAGTTGCTGCACGTAATATTGAAGCCGGATTTATTATAGTTGATAGTGATTTCTCTGCTGTATTTTCATTAGCAGGGTCTAGTACAACTCGCCTTTACACAAACGTTTTATCTGAAACACGCACAGACACTAAAAGAATTTTACCTAGAAGCTATTTCAACTCAAGGGGTTTAGGCGTTAGGTGTTCTGCGTTATCGGCTTATCCCTATGTAGGTACAGAACCAACAACAGACCCATTAGTAGAAGACCTTAAATATATTAACAGTGCCTCAAAGGGTGTTGTAGTTGAGGAAGATTATCAAGCTTTAGATACTTACTTAAAAGCTTTAGAAACTGATGGTATAAGGTCTAAAGTATTTCAATTATTCCCTTTGATCGGCGGTAATCTTGAAACCGCAATGAAAGCTTTAGACTATAGACCAGGTACGTTTGCAATACTCTCAGAGATGAGTAACTACAACATACCGGAGTCAGGATACTCACGTAAAAACGGTGTGCAAGGTGTAGCGTCTGAATTAAGAGCGCTAGCCGCACGGTTAAGTCTATCGTCGCAAGCTGCTAACGATGTAGGGCTTCATGTATGGACATCGCAAATCGAAACGGCTTCAGGCGTTAGAACGCTGATGGGCGGCATGAACTCATCTTCTGACCAACATACTGTTATTGGCAGGTTAAACACATCCACAACTGACGCAGGTAGTTTAGGCGGCAATGCGTTTACTGCAAATAATACAGCCAGAGCCAATACCACATTAACGGGCATGTTATCTGTGGTAAATAGCGGTACTCGCAATTCTCAGTTTTACCATAACGGTTTACCGGTAGGTACTGCTAGCTCAGCAACGCTTACATCTTCTTTGGCTTCAGGTATTTGGCTATTAGCTACTTTTAGGTCAGGGCAATCTGTTTTAACTCCTAACTATTCAACAAACCGTAATCTGCAATGGGGGGCAGTAACTAAAGGGCTGACATCTTCTGAGATGATTCAGTTTTATTCTAGAACTGAAACGTTTATCAGAAGTATTCAACGTATTGCAGTCCAAATTAAACCGCCTTATGCTGCATTAGCCAGTTCTTTGGATATGCAGCCACCTACATTAATTATCACGCCTTCAATTTATTCAAATCAAATCACGGCTGATTTTTCAGCATCTCTAGCAAGTACTGGCACAGCCCCATTAAGTGCTGACATGCTTGCATTAGATAATTTTGTTTCAACTATGAAGTCTAATGGTCTTTGGTCTAGAGTTTGGGCGTTAATGCCATTAATGGGTGAGAATCAAGCTCACGCTATGCGTAGAATCTTGCGTAGCCCTACTGATTTAACAGAAAGTGTTGGTGTAATGACCCAATCTGATACGGCGGGTTATACAAAAGTGGGCGGTATGCAAGGCAACGGCTCACGTTCAATTAATACAGGAATAAACCCAAGCTCTAGGGTTACACCTACAAACGCAGCACTACACGCATGGACATCACAGACTGAATCTTTAGCCGGTACTCGATGGCTAATGGGCTATTGGGATAGTGTGGCTACTCAATATACAGGCATTGCCTACAACGGCACTAGAGAGACAGGCCGGATCGGCGGATCATCTACGGCTGGGGCAGTAGGCCCAACGTCGTCTGTAGGTTTGCTTAGTGTCATGGCAGGAGCCTCTAGACAGGCACAATACTACGTTAACGGCTCACCGGCTGGAACATTAGGGACAGCGGCTACAGGGGCTATTGAAAATGGTATGTATTTGTTGTCAGGATTTAAGCGGGGTTCTACTGCTGAAGGGCATACCAATAGAAACATAGGTTTTTCAGCAATAACTGAGGCATATACAAACGATGAAATGCTTACGTTTAACTCAATTGTCTATCAATTATTAATTGCTCTAGGAAGATCTAATTAAATGTCTTATCCATCCTCGCTATTCACCCTACGGGCTTTAACCAACTATCTAACAGGTAAAACATTCTATGCCCATTTAGTAACCGTTGCACCTTTGAGAAGTGTAACTACTGTTACAGGGCTAGCGTTACCTACAGGTGGTAATTACACTCTCAAGCCTGTAACGCTAGGGTCTGCCGCTGCTGATGGTACAGGGGCTAGAGTATCCCTTGGTGCAGGTACATCTGTAACATGGCCTGACCTTACAACGGCTACGCCTGTCAATATTGCAGGTATGGTTATTTGTTCTCAATTAGGGGCATCACCCTCAAATAGTGATGAATTTGTAGCGTTTCACCCTTACGTGCAAGCAACACCTATATCAAGTTGCACCGTGACTAGTGGATCTCCCATTGTTACAACAATAAATAGCTTTAGTGAATTTACAAATGGTATGGCTGTTATAGGTACAGGCATTTCACCAGATTCAAAAATTCTATCTATCCCTTCATCCAATCAATTAGTATTAACAAAAAACACTACCACTTCAGGTACATTCACACTTCAAATTTCTGCACCCGGTGCATATACAACTAAAACGTCTTTAGGGGATACGTTAGAATTTCAAATACCTAGTACCGGAGTTCTAAAAATTGATTAAAGCTACAATTAAAGTATATTCAAGTTTTTAATATTAAACAGCATAAGCGCTTATAGGTATTTAATAAATGGCAGTTCCAAGTATTACTGGCGCAACACTACTAAGATCAACAACGTCTAATACCGGGATTGTGTCGTCTGATGCTACGATTTCAATTTCGACTGGCACAACATCTGTAGCTGTTAGTTCTCTCAACCCGACAGCTAACGTTGAGATGTGGGTAGAGTTCACAGCCGATGGAACCTTTGATTTAACTGGGCGCGGGATATTTTTTGGTTTCCGTCATACATTTAGTTTAACTGCTGCTTCTTTCGCTTTTCTTTCTACTAATGGTGAAAGAAGATGGAACATACTTTGTGGCCCTAATAACATCACCGAGTTTTATTTAGAAGCTCAAGGATCTAACTTCGCGGATACTGGAACTTTTGACATTACTGCTGTTAATAAAATTAGATTTTATGTAACAAGTTCAACTACTACCACCAGTAGAGAAGTATCACTTTACCGTCCCTACTCATACCTTAAGAGCACAGGTATAAATTTTGGGGCTGGTGAAGTTGGTAATCCGTTAACACCTGGAAGTACTTATACTCTTATTCAATCGTTGTTGAACGGTTCATCCGATGGTGCTGAATTAATTTCAGGTAACTATGTTGGGATGCCTGTACCGCTAACGTTAGCCCCAACGGTTAGTAGTTTTCTAAACGGTTGTTTAGCATTTCAACCAAACGCTTATAGTATAAGCTCAGGAACTAGCACCCCTAGAATATCTTTAACAAATAGGGTATTCAGAATTGATTCTACCGCATCTCAAACTTTTTCAGGAGTTCAATTTGTAGGAACTGCAAGCGAAGAATTTACATTTGCTGATGTAAGTATATTTATTAATACTTACAGTAGTGACGTTCTAATTCTTAGACACTCAACGGTTAGCCTAGGATTAGCTGTTTTTAATGGAGTGTTAGCTAGCGGGACAGGCTCTATCACTGGTGGTACGAGCTTTGGCGGTGCTGTACGGAGCAACACAGCTAGTTATGCCATTGAGTGGAACGGCACCACTACGTTTAATGGGTTAAATCTCACAGGCACTAGTAACGCCCATTTTATTAATTGTAGCGGCTCTAATTTTACCTCAGGTGCAACACTTGATGTAACGGGTATTATCTTCGGTACTCCAGGGACACGAAAAGTTAGAGTTGATGCCTCCGGTAAAACCTTAAATATTCAAACATCAGGCAACTTTACTCTATCTGATGTAACCGTAGTAGCCGGGACAGTAAACATTATTGCACCGACACCGACATTAACACTTTCAGGTATACCTGCTGGAGGTATTTTTACTATTTGGGATGATGAGGAATCAGATGCTCAAGATCTAGGTACAGCTTTACAAGTAACTAACCCTACGACAGGCAGCAATATTAGTTACGTGGGTACAGCAGGAAATTCTGTGATCTTTCAGTTCGTTCCAAATACCGGCGATTCTGCTCTGTATCGAGAATTTAATATCGCAGGCAGTATACCGGCAACTTCGCAAACGTTAGACCTAGCATCAAACTTAGAATTAGAGGTATTTATTTAATATGGCAACCCCGCAGTTAATTACACGCACTAATCAAACCACTCTATTAGTACAGTCTACTCAAGGTAGAGCAGGCACCCCCGACGGAAATATTTTCATTGATACAGTAAATGATCGTATTGAAATTATTACCGCTGAAGAGTTATCCCAAGTTAACCTAGGTAGTGGGCTAGAAGCCAATCCACTAACTAACGCTTTCGGTATTACCCTTCAGGCTCTCTACGCATTTGAGCGGCGCATTAGACGCACTAATACAAGCCTTAGAAAGTTTCTGCCCGGTACTGATGGTGTATTTCAGTTTGCAGGGGCATGGGTGTTTGAGAATGGGATTAAGCTAGCAGGCACAGATAGAACCAAGATTAGACAGTCTGGGTGGATCGAATATTCGGCCACTCGCGCTATTGATCGCATTTATTTTGGTGTTCGTTCTCTTAACGATATTCAGCCAACCAGTCAACCCTATATCCAGCTATCCGCTTCACAGTCTGAGGTTGACCTATTAGCAGCCGCACCTATTAATGCCTCCAGACTCGGCCCCCTCGATGAAGCTTTCCAAGTGTTTGGTAGCACAGCTAACGGAGACTCAGGTGCGGGTAATTTTGACTTCACAACTTCTAGGGTACTATTCTCCAAAGTCCGCACCTTTGGTTATACCCAAGGGGTAGCATTTTCCAAGGGTGTTGGTGGTTCAGGTGTAGAGACTCTTCAAGGGTTCTCCGCTGGATTTGGCTTAGGTGAAGTCCTTAGCCCCACAAGTACATTTACTTTGTCTCAAGTGTACGGCGGCTCAGCTATCTCTCCCTACACGGGTATTCTATTCACTCGTTTTGCTTCACCTCAAACCAAGACAGGTTTTGTGCAAGCCAGCGGTCTTTTCACTGACGTAATCAGTAACTCGGCAGGAGCAACATTAGCGCAGATTCGGGCGCGTATGGATGCTTGGATGCAGCTAGATACGGATATTGATACTAACCTCAATGGGTTTAAGCCAAAGCGAGCAGCGCGTCTTTATACGATTGATGACGTAGGCCGACTCAGACCAAGGCAGGGGTTGTTTATTGAAAATGTTCCCACTGCTGACCAACAAAGTGTCGCCTTTACTGACAACTCCGGAAACTTAAAAACCTATCCATTTAACGTACAGGTGACAGTATTTGTATCTGATGCATGGGCAAATGATCCTAACGCATGGTATCAGTGCATGTTTAAGGATGGGGCATCTACCGCTGACTTTGACACGACTGGAGCTGTAATTGTCAACAACGCATCAGGAGTCCCTGTAGTGGGTACGTCATCGGCTGCAACAGGCTCCACAGGAAGCAAGCGCATCGTCTTCTCGTTTGATTATGACGGTAACGTTCAAGCTGGGTTAGTTGCTGGGATTGATAAAGTAGTCGTCTTTCTTGCCGAAGGCGACGGTGGCGCACAAGCTGCTCTAGCTGAGATTACGATTACTCGACAGTCTACCATTTCGGCACAAGCTCTGTCAGAAGCAGAGACTAATATTTAATGAATAAAAAAGCGCATAGACCTCAACAAATTACGATTGATACTGTTAGGCCAAACTCCTTACCTATTTTAAGTATTTTGGTTCAAAAAGTAGAACTAGACGCAGACAATAAGGTTGTCGCTATTATTGGTAATACTGATAGAGTGTATCGTAATGCTATGGAAGTGGTGCAAGAAACTATAGCATTCACCGACCCTATTACTAAGTTATCCGGTTCTATTTCAATTGCCGGTTTACAAAGTGTAATGACTAAACTAGCAAACCGTTGGATTAGCGAAGACATTGAAAAACCAATTGACCCTATTACGGGTTGGACTACAGAGTAAATAAATGGTTTTAATCGCGTCAGAGGATTACACAACTAACCGGATTTATCTAAGCGTTGATTCAATTGGTATTGATATTCAACCCATTGACATTTACAAAGAACATCGGCTTAGGCGGCGATTAAATGTTAACAATGAGCGTAAATTTCCGCCTATGGTTTCAGCGTTTGGCAATCAACAAATTGGCGCTGCAAAATTTACACCTAGATTCACTGACTTAAATTCAGGGGTGAAAATTGTACCCTATGACGCCACACATACGCTAAAAATTAGAGGCTCTTTAATTAGTGCGGAAGATCAATCAGAAGGTGCTGATCTATTTGATAGGTCTTCCCTACTTTCTATTGTAGATATTGACTATCAACCGCCTCAAGTTGAAATTATTATGGTTTCAACTGGTAGCGGGTTAGATAGCACGCAATCAACGCAGTTAACAACCTTATTCAACGCAACAACCTCAGGCAATGGGGCGACGGCATTCAGTACAACAGCTTTAGCCAATGCTCCCACGGGTGGATCTGGGTCAGGTAATGCCCCAACCGAAGCTGAAATATATACTTATTTTACTGAGGGTACTAGGGCTAATGCATTCAAGGCTACAGGGTTTAGCACGTTAAACGCTCAGCAGGTATGGGAGTACGCAACTAGAAGCCTCACTGATAAAGTAGGGTTTGCCTTAACCACAGAAGAACGCAATGCTATTGCCGTTGCTGTTGAAGTTGCGATTATCGATGAGGGGGATCCAAGTAAAGTTATTGACGCATTTTTGCAGGTCATTAATGCACAGTTTGATTTACCGGCGGCAGAACAACAAGCCATTGCTCAAGCCGTTAGGGCTGAATTGGCTATTGAACTAGCACGAATCGACGCTAATATTACATCACGTAGCACTTTTGACGCTGCCACAACGCCTGTAACTGTGAATGCTGCTGATATCTACGGATACTTTACAGCAGATAATAGACAAAACATATTTAAGTCTGATGTTTCAAGCTTAGCACTTCAAACTACAGTTTTGCCAATTACTAAGTTAGCTAAACGCTTTGCTTTAGTTGATGGGGTATCGACTACTTATACAAATACATCGATTACTTCAAGTGATTCTGATGTAGACATTATGCTAACTGATAATGGATCTGGTAGCTATACGGCTACCCCTAACTAATGACTTTAAGCGGCTTAACTTTAGCAAGGGATGGTATAGGTTATGGCGGTTTAGTTACAGCTAGCGATGGGTTTAACACAAGCAACAAACTTAAAACATCAAATCTAACAATAAGCCCACCCAACCTAGTTAGTTATTCATCAATCACTAATTTTAATTCAATTCAAATAGGATTTAATGAATTAAGTTCAATTGATTTAAGTTTAACCGTTGATTATTTTGAGTACTTATTAGCATTAGATTCAATCAGTTATGATTTAATTATGTCTTCTACAATAAGCGCACCATCATTAGGTAGTTACGATAGCCCTGTAACACTTGATTTTATAGCAAAAGAACCTGAATTAGGTTCAGTTAGCTTTGGTATTGTAGTTGACAGTATTGATTATGTAATAACTCTTAATTCGATTGAATTAAAACCTAGCGGTACTTTTGGAGATTAGATTATGGTTGATGTTTTAGCTGATAAAACGTATCTAGCGGGTGCTGCAATTACCGCTAAATTATTTACGTTTACACGTGCAGCCTTAGATACTAGTTCAGACAATCCTACAGACTTTGTAGGGGCTGCTATTGAATTAGTTTTGTATAATAATCCATCAGCCTCAGAGCCTACAGTTATCTTAGATACTGATAACGGGCTTACTAAGCTTTTAGATACTGAGTCGGTACAAACTGTATTATTGACAATTTCAGAATCTAATCTAGCTGTATTACTAGGCGAAGATGAAACGGTTACGGTAGGTTATGCCTGGTCTATTACTCCCGTTGGAGGTGTGCCCATTCGCGTACATAAAGGTGGTGGGTTTGACGGCAAGTTTATTGTTGAAAAAGAATCTAAAGCGGGTAGGTAGTGCCTGTTAATGCTCTATCTATTGCTAAAGATGGTATAGGCTATGGCTCACTAGCTGTAGCCAAAGATGGCTTTACACCAGAAGAATTAATCTTAATTGGTAATTATTTAGGTGCTATTACCTCACTTAAGTTAATTCAATCAAGTCTAACTACTTTTGAGTATCACTCTAAAATGGCCACTGAAATTGAAACTACAAAATTTGTACTAACTACCTTAGAAATTCGTAAAGCTATAGAAACTAAAATAGAAAGTATTAAGCCTTGTCTAACAACTTTTGAATCAATTAAAGGAAGCACTACGCAGATATGGCAGGATTGAACGGTGGAACGATTAGACAGGGTGACACAGTTAAACTTACGCATACCTTAGAGAGTGGTGCAGTACCACATTTTAATACACCGGGATACACAACCCGTTTTGTAGTTAAGTCAGCCCTTACACTACCTGATGAAGATGCTGAGATTACAAAACGTACAGGTAATGGTATTACAGTCATATCTAACCTAGTAGCTGAGACTGTGCTAGCGCCTAGTGACACATCAGCCCTCCAGATAGCCGGGAACGGTAAGAAGTACTTCTATGAGCTTCAGATAGCCAAGAATGATGGCTCCGAAGTTTATACACGGGAGCCGTTAACAGGATTTGCTTCATTTATTATCGAAGTAGATCTGATTAAAACCGCTGTTGTATAGCTACAGCGACATGTAGCATTAGATAAAGCTTGTGTGAAGCTTGGTTTTTGTTGCGCAATGTCTAATGTTAGATGCTAGTATGGTTACATCGCTTAGGAAACAAACCAATGACCTACACCACTGTTAAGCAAGACATCGTAATCCAAGACCCTGAAGCCGATTCACCGGGTCTAGTTGAGCTTACCTTTCGTCTACACGCTTCTTATGTAGACTCTGATAATGAGCGATGCTGGTACGATAGCGATGTTGTACGGCACATGGTAGAGGTTGACACGCTGAAGCCTGTAGAGCCTCAAGTAAGCTTTATTGCAGACTACCTATCTGAAACCTATAAGGCTGATTACCTAGGCCATTGCGCTTGCTTTAGTGCAGTCGATGAGAATCCCGATTGGTTTTAGGTTAAGCGTATAACATTAGATAAGGATTAACAAAATGAAACCTGGTGATAGGGGTAGTGGAAGGTAATGGAAGATCTTATCAAAGCTGTTGTTAAAGCTAAAGCAGAGTTTAAGCCTTTGGGTAGAACTGCTACTAACACTCGATTTATTTCAGGGCCAACCAAAGGTAAGTATTCATCTAACTCAGATGTTGCTGAATCAGTAGATGCTGCTTTACTTTCAAACGGCTTGTTCTTTACCCATAAAACTGTTGTATTTGAAGGTAAACAATACCTACAAGGTACGCTTTATCACGTATCAGGACAGTCTGTAGATGCCGGTATGTATCCACTTAATTCATCGGGTGATCCACAGAAGCTTTTAGGTGAAATAACCTATGCGCGTAGGGGGCAAAAGTGTGCATTCTTTGATGTGAATGCTGATATTGATGATGATGGTAATTCCTTGTCACCTACACCCGGTAAGACTACTACACCCGCATCTAAAGCCCCTGCTAGCGGAGCTAAGCCTACCTCAGCCAAGCTTTATGCTATGGGCATGGATGCTTTTAACAAGGATGGGGCCAAGCTCAAGCAATATCTAATTGAGCAAGGTGTACCTACAGGTAACACTAAGGATATTCAAGATAATCGCATTGTTCATTTTGAAAATGCTTTTAAGTTGATGAAGACTCAACAGGAGGTTGATTTCTAACTCCTGCTTGCTACGCTTAACGTTAAACAAAATTAGAGGTGAATAACAATGAATGACGTAGTTAAAAATAAAGTTCAAATTGTCGGTAATCTAGGCAAACCTCCAGAACTAAAAACATTTGATAGTGGTTCACGGGTAGCTGAGGTTAACGTAGCTGTTAGCCAAGGTAAGAATAAAAAGACTGATGAATGGAATCCTTCTACCTGGATTACCATTAAAGCTTGGAATGATGCGGCTGATTCACTTATGCAATTTGATAAGGGTGATCGAGTTGCTATTACTGAATCTAAACTATCGCATGATGAATGGGAACGTGACGGTAAGAAGCAGACTAAGCTATACCTAACTGTATTTGCCCTAGAAGCCGCCACCAGTAACAATGGAGGGGATTATACCCAAGACGCTGAGCAAGTAGCAGTAGCCTCTCCCACAACCATCGTTAAGCCCTCAGCAGCATTGCTTAAAGCCATTGCTAATGCTGAAGACGATGCCGCGCTAGATGCTGTTAAAGAAAAAGCACTAGCTAAAGGTATTGCTTTTGAATCGTTTAAGGCTGAGTACGATGCTAAAGCTCTCGAATTGATCCCTTTCTAGGCAAACTAAAGTAGTCAATTCCCCGCATAAGCGGGGTTTAATTTAATTAAAGGAAAACGAATGAATAAACTTAACGGAGTAATCAAAGGTCAAGACTTACCTAAACATTATCAAGTAAGACTTGAGCATGTGTATAGGCGAGACACTTCAGACGTATTAAATAGTCAATTTGAGTTTAGCGACGGTGTATTAATCAAAACTAATCTAGATTAAGGAATTAATTAAATGAAAAGTACTCAAAAGTTTACGCCTAAGTATTGGGTATTCCATAACACAACTTCAGATGCCGTTTATCTAGACACGGCCTCTAAAAACAAAAGTGATTGCTTGCATTCTGTAGAACAATTGTATACGACTGAATTGCAACATTTTTATGAAAATGATGACAGCCCTTACAAAATTAGTCTTATTGAAATTAAATTAGTCATTAACAACTAAATAGATTCAACAAACCCTTTTAATTAAGGGTTTTTCTATTTTAGGTTTGGTATAATGGAAGAGTAATAAAGGGTAACTAAAATGACTGACTTAGACGTAGCTATTGAGATGGCATCTAATGCTCATAAAGGGCAACTAGACAAAGCTGGTAAAGATTATATTGAGCATCCCCTAAGAGTATTGGATACTGTTAAAACTAAATACCCTGATGATATTGAACTTCAATGTATAGCGGTTATGCATGATGTGATTGAAGATTCAGATGTGACCCTTGAAGACATCAAAGCGGCGGGCTTCAGTGATAGGGTTATTGCTGGTCTAAAAGCTATGACTAAAGTTATAGGAATTGACTATGATGCTTACATCACAAGGGTAATCGGTTTTAATCCCGATGCTATTAAAGTTAAATTGGCAGACTTAGAAGATAATATGGATTTAAGTAGACTGCCTAATGTGACTGAGAAAGATATTAAGCGTAATAGAAAATACGCCATAGCTAAGCAAGATTTACTTGATATACAGTCAGGCGCATTTGTTCCTTAAATCACTCTACCCTAGCTAACCCCTAGGGTTTTTATTTGAACAGTACCAGGATAAACATTGCCAATATTCCAACAGTCGTTAACATTGAATAAAGTACCCAAAAGCTAAACGCTTTTTTAATCTTTTCGGCACCTTCTAGCAATGGTGAAGATCTTTCAACCTCAGCCATTAAACTATTAATTACATCAGCTTGCAATGCAAGTTTAACTGAAGCTTGACTATTTAAGTTAGTGGAATTGTTATAAGCTTTTGTCAATTGCAAAGCAATTCTTTCAAGGTCTTCTTTTGTCAAAGCCTTAAAGTCAGTAATTAACTTAAATTCAGTTTCAGCATCCATAGTTTACCTTTTATTTTAATTTTAACCTAAGGGCTGTTACTGATAAGTACGGTAAGCACGAAAAAGCCCCTTTATAGGGGCTAAGAGTTTAATTTATTTGATAGCCTACAGCATTTAGAAGTTGTTCAAAAGTAAAGTAAGGAGGTAGTTTTCCAGTGTTGATAGTTTGAATACCTAACTTTTTTAGATGTCCCCAATCTAAGTTGAAAGGATTATATTTAACCCACATGGGATAGTAGTTAGGTTTATCGTCAGACCTTCTATAACAGGCTAAGAACTGATGGAATATAGGGTTAGCTAGAATAGACTGCCTTAAAGGTAAGGGGGTCTTTACGGTGCTACTGGGCATTGCCCAGGCCATCTTGTAGTTTGATAAATGCATGACGCTTACTCAGTTCATTAGTAGCTGAAACATAATATTCAGTACTATAGTCGGGATTTAGTGGGTTAGATAGGACAGCAAACAATTCGGTATCGGTCAAAAAAGTAACAGGCATATTAGGTTCCTTAAATAAAAAACAGGGTGTTACCCCTGTCTAATATTATATAGGCTATAGATTGAATGTCAAGCCATTAATTCAATTAATCCATCCTCGCCATGTTCAGCGATAAGCGCTGATATAAATTCAGAGTCAATTGATTTATTAACTACGTCGATAGCCGTGTGTCCAAAGTCTGTAGGCTCAATACATTTAGCACGACACAGACAAGCTAGAACGTATTGAACTGAATCAAGGGCATCGGTTAGGGTAGATACCTTAGATTCAAGCGTTTCTGATTTAGCTGTAACGTCGTCTAGTTGGTCGATTAGAGAAGTTTTAGTTAGCATTTAAATGTCCTTTAACTTTGTCTAATATAACACAGCCTTTAGATAAGGTGTAAAATAGACATAGCAGGAATTAAATAAACTTTATTCAATGATTCACCTTACATCGCTAGGTTTTACAGGCCATCGCAGACAGCGCTTAATTAAGCACTCTGCCAATATAGACAACCGTTTAGTAGATTTAATGACTGCTGTAATTCAACTTGAAATTGAGTTGATTGGATGCGATTTAAATATAGTTAGCGGTATGGCTCTAGGGCTGGATATAGCCGCCGCTAAGGTGGCAAAGCTACTAGGATTACCTTTAATCGCTATGGTGCCCTTTGAGGGTCAAGAAAGTGTATGGAATAAGTCAGACAAGGATATCTACTTTAATTTACTTAGTTATGCTACTGAGGTTAACTACTGTTCACCTCCCCCTTATTCAGCATGGAAGTTTCAGCACCGTAATAAAGCCATTGTCGATAACTCAAATAAAATGATAGCCCTGTGGGATGGTGTTGAGGATGGGGGTACTTACAATTGCATTAAGTATGCTGAGGCTACTGGTAAACCTGTAGTGAATGTATGGAATAGGTTTGTTAAATATGTATAAAACAAAACCCCTAGTTTATGGCTAGGGGTTCTTAATGTTGTTAAGGTGGGCATCCAGAGTTAAATACTTCTTTTTTAATAGCACCCATAATACTAATTGAACTCTACTATTCAATTTTAATCAATCAAAATTCAAGGGTTAATTATTGAAAACCGAATAGTTTTATCGGTTTAACCGAAATTAAAACCATATTCTATCGCCATTACTGCCAATAACTTCAACCTTTACTACGGCTGTAGTTGTTCCTATTGAGTTAATACCTTCTTTGCCAACATCATGAGTGTAATCTTTAAAGGAAGCATTAGAGTGATGGTATTTACCATTTACATAGACGTTGTATTTAAGCATTACCAAAAATCCCAAACACTAATTTATACAACTCAAGTAATTTAATTGCACTTTTATCTAGGTCTTCAAGCTTTTCACTTGATAGGCTTTTATAGTCTGCATGTAGGTTGGATGATAGAGCTTTAAGAGCACCATCTTTTGTATTAGATACTCCACGCAAGTTAAACGCTTTTGAGTAAGCAATAAAAGTGTCTTCATATTTATTGACGGAAATATCAAATTTACAATTCATGGTATTCGACATCCCTTAAAAGTAAATCAAGTTGATTTTCTAGACTCTTTCAGATACTTAGTTTTAGTTGCAACTTTAGAATACTCAAAGTCTACTAATAAACATCCCTTACGTTTAAGCAGCCAATCAACAAAGTAAGGTATAAAAGAATCTGGGCTAAAGTTATTAGAGCACTTAACCTCAATAATACCATCCGCCTTTAATTTATCAAAAGCTTTAATGCTGTAATCACTCAGTTCAAAGTTCCACTTATTAGCGTTTTCAAGTGGAACTTTATAAATACGCCTAAACTCATCCCAAAGGTTTTGTATATTTAAGGCTTCATGTGACATGACAGCGCCAAATGTATTTGTTGACTCTGCGTAATCGTAATCTTGAATTATATAGACTTTCATCAAACATCCCTCAATAACAAATCTAATTGATTATCCGGTATATCTTGCCCTGTTTCAAGTCGATAATGATAGTTTAACCATCCTTTTGCATACTTAGGATTTTTAATGTGAGCTTTTAAGTAAGCAATGTAATCACGTAGTTTTGATTTTGAGTACCTACGGGTAAGAGCTGAATTAATAATCCAGTCTGCTGGTGGGTTATGTCCGTACTCATCTAAAAATAATTGAATAGCTCTATCAGGCGATGTAGTATCTGAAGCTTGTCTATTAATAGACCATTGCTTAAATGCCATCTTACGCCAAGCTCTGATATTTTTAATCTTTTGTTTGGTTAATCCATTTGTATATTCGACTAACTCTTGGTAATGGGTTTCCTCTTCTATTTCTTCTTCAGGTGAATTAAATTCATATCCGCACTTTTCACACTTAGAGTTAAATACTCTCTGCGTATGACCACAGTTAGGACAATCTTTGAATGATTCTCCGTTATCTTCAGGCATTTCACCATCGATTGAATAGTCCTGAAAATCCATAGGATTGCCAAAACGTTTTAAGTTACCTCCAAAGTCTAAAATTAGGTAGTCTTCCTTACCAGGATAAGACCTTGCTGGGCGACCACAGCACTGAAAGAACAGAGACTTTGATTTAGTAGCTCTGACAAATAGTATGGATGAGAGGATGGGTAGATTAAACCCAGCTACCAGGGCACCCACAGACGTTATAACTTGAGTCTGACCACAGGCAACCCTAGCAAAGATATCCTTGCGTTGCTTCTTAGAGGTAGATCCTATAACCATCTCAGTAGGGATGCCATGCTCTAGAAACTTCGCGGTAGTGGCCTTAGCTTGTTCAATGGTAGAGCCTACCATGATCGTGGGTCTATCACCGCTCAAGCGTTGCCATTCCTGAAATGTATACTCTAGCGCTGCATCCTCACTAGCCTGCTTACCCATCAACCCTTCAGAGTAATCCCCATCAAAGCCTACATCGGCCTCTGTAACGTGGATAACACCCCCGCCAATGGCATAGCACCTGGCATGTACGCTAATACCCTCCTTAATCAACTTAGGCGGTTGCCAACCCTCTACAGTAGTCTCAAATTTCTGCCCTAACCATTCCTTCTTAGACAATCGCCAAGGTGTAGCCGTTAAACCAAACTTAATTGCATCGGGGTAATGCTTATCAATTAAATCAAACGATTCTCTAAAAGCTAATTCGTGACATTCATCAAAAAATAAAACATCTCTATGCCCTAGAATGTCTGATACAGAAGCACCCTTTTTTAATTTAGATTCAAGGGACTGAATTGAAACAACAGCAACACATGAATGCTTGTTAAACTTTTTATTACCTTGCAAAACATTAGCCGTTAACCCTAATCGGCTAAATTCTTCTACAGTTTGATTAACTAGCGTGTCGAAGTGAACAAAGAACACACACTCTTTAGAAGCTTTAACGGCATCTCTAATTATCCAACCAGCAAGGATCGTCTTCCCGACTCCCATCAGCGCAACTAATAGTATTTTTTTGTAACCATTAGCTACTTTTATATAAGCACTTTCAACTATTTCTAATTGAGGTTGCTTAAGGGAGTCAATTATACTTAACGTTGCTGCTTTTTGAATAACTACATTTTTAGCGGGTATTGCATGGTATTCAAGTAATCCTAGTTGAACGGTATCCATTATTAAATAACCTCCCTCAACATATCCCACCAAGGTGCAACTGTAAGAGAAATTAAAACGTTTTCAGTAAGCTTGAACCTCACATCTTTATTTGTTTTGAGTAAGTTAAGGTCTAATATTCCGTTATCACCTAAGTTAAAAGCATCCATTGTATTGGCGCTATGTATGGCAAGTAAATACATAGCACATGTTATCTCGCGAGTCTTTGCAGTACTCAAGAAATCAAACACCACGCTTACAACGTTTTGTTGATAATGTCTATGCAGTAACGTACTTTCTTGATAGCACTTTTCAAGATCCCTTAAAACGTTATCCTCACCTTTCATACCATCTGTAAAGTTCCTAGTTTCTACGAGATAGTGATTAATATAAAACTCAAGCATCTGCTTAGAGTTTTCAGCGTGGTTTATGTGGTGCCACCACATAATTTTATAAAGCTCAGTCTTCCATTCGCTCTTATGATTTGTCAATAAGTTAGCTTCATTCAGTTCATGAGTTTTTATTTTATTTGGTTCGGAATGCCATACTTTCCAAAAGTGTTTACGTAACAATGCGAGTAATTGATTTCTTGCTGTATTAGCTAGTCTTTTACGCTTGTTATCTGAATAACTGTTTACCCTTAGCTCACACAGTGCAATATCAGACTTACTTCCCTTAAAATGGCACCAGCAAGCACTAGCAGTTTTAGATGCCTGTCTAAGGAATACGGGTTCTTTGCACTCAGGGCACATCGGTATAATTTTTAGAAAGTCTTGATGTTTGCACTGAATAGCATTAACTAGATTTCCACCGTAGTATAGCGACGTTGCGTATTTCATTTAATTTAGTCCTAATCACTCCCCTAGTTTAACATTAGATAGAGTAGAATGGTATGGTAAACGCTTGTTATATAAGGGATTTATGGATAAATTATTTAGAGTTGAGTTGTTAGCCAAAACACCCAACCCGCAAAAGCTATGTTATGCAGCTATGCATACTGACTACTCAGAGAAACTAGTATCAGATGAGTTGTTTAATCCTGTCGAACCTGTAACAGCATACAACGGGCTATGGGTAGACCCGATGAACCCTAGTGAGATTCTAAAGGAGTCTGAGGCTGGTAGACGGGTAATTAGCCATTGTGTCAAGTTTGGGCATTGGGGCGTCATAGAACACCCGCAAATTACATTCAACGTGGGCTATTTTCCCCATTCAGTAATGCAGCAAGCCCGCACACATCGCATTTCTACCTCTTTCGATGTGCAGAGTTTTCGATACTCTGGTAAGCGTATCTGCAATGCTATAGAGGCTGATGACGTACTAGAAGCTATCGAGAAAACGTTCTACCTACGGCCTGTGGGTTTTTACACCGATAGGAAGGGTAAAAAGTATGAATATACAAAATCTGATAGGGCTGAAGATATTAACCTAGCCATGAATGCTGCTTTTCATTACCGTGATAGGATTGAGCAAGGTTTTTCAGAAGAACATGCTAGAGGCTTAATTCCATTTGATGTAAGACAACACTTTGTAGTTAGCTTTAACCTTAGAAGTCTGCTACACTTTTTAGACTTAAGGGCAAAGGCCGATGCCCAACTTGAAATACAATGGCTTTGTGAACTGATGGTTCCTTATCTAGAAGAATGGGTTCCTGAGGTTTGGGAGTTTTACGAAAAGAACCGATTTAAGCGGGCAAAGCTAGCACCCTAGGACGGTAATCAATGAATACAATTAAAGGTGACAATTGGGATGGTAAGACTGCTGACTTTTTGTATAAAACTGTATTAAACGTAGGTGCTCATTTCTCTAATGTTGTAGGGGCTAATGATTCAGTAAACCCAACTGTTTTAACTAAGTTAGCTAATTACACATCAGCAGATCACATTGATTCAATGTATATGGAAAAGGTATTTCAGTTATGTGTATATGCGAATCAATCCGCTAAGGAGGATGGTATTTTAGACGATGAACTTCAAAAAGACTTTGAGGCTAACAAAGACCTTATCTGTAAAGTCTTACATAGTGTTATGGGTCTAAATAAAAACCTTAAAGTAGTAGGATTTTGGAGAGAAGATAGTTAAGTGAACTATCCAAAACTTACCTAATCTATATGGTAAGTTTTGGATTTCCCAACTCAACAGGATGAGCCTCTACGGATGACCTACGCCCCCGCTTTGGACTTACCTTCCCTCCTTGGGCAGTAGCGCTAGTTCCTAACGCTAGAATCCTTAGACCTTCATCTCTGATATTGATAGCAGCATTCACATCTCTATCATGCTTTGTTTTACAGCTAGGACATTCCCAACTACGAATATTTAGAGATAAGCTATCAACTTGATGTAGGCATACATTACAAGTCTTACTTGAAGGAAAAAATCTACCAATCTGTAAATAGACTTTACCTTCTTTCTCGGCCTTGTATTTGAGCATGGTTGTAAAGCTAGACCATCCACAATCAGAGATTGCTTTGGCTAGATTGTGATTTTTAACCATGTTCTTAACAGCTAAATCCTCAGTAATGATGACTTGGTTTTCGTCAACAATTTTACGGGATAGTTTATGCTGAAAATCTTTACGAGTATTGGCAATACGATCATGTACCCGTGCGACAATCTTGCGGGCTTTGTTACGCTTACCAGACCCTTTTTGTTTGCGAGATAGTTTCTGTTGCTTACGCTTTAGATTCTTAGCCCGCTTGCTTAAATGTCTGGGGTTATCATATTTAGAACCATCTGAGGTGATAGCGAAGTGAGTTAACCCTAAGTCAATTCCAATAGCTTTACCTTCTGAGCTAGGCACTAAATCAGGTGTACCATCATCAAACAATAAAGAAGCGTGATACTTACCTGCTTTGTTTAGGCTAATGGTTACAGTCTTTAGCTTTCCTTCAAATGTACGGTGTAGTTTTGCTTTAACTTCTCCTATTTTAGGTAGCTTAATTTTGCCATTTAGCAATTTAACATGTTGAGGATACTGGATAGATTGTTTTCCATGCTTGCTCTTGAAGTTAGGGTATTTTGCCCGTCCTTCAAAGAAGTTGATAAAAGCCCTAGACAAGTTTAAGCTGACAGACTGCAAAACTTGAGAATAGCAATCCTTTAACCAAGGATGCTCTTTCTTTAAGTCGGGCAGCAAGTCGTTATAGCCTTGCCTAGATAAACCTTTTCCAGTCTCTTTATAAGTTTCGTTATTCAAAGCTAGAGCATAATTCCAAAACCACCTAGCACAACCAAAAGACTGCGTTAACAACTGCTGTTGCTCAGGAGTGGGATAAATTCTAACCTTGGCTACGTTTCTCATTCTATAATTTTAACACAAATATCTAACGTGATACAAGATTATACATAAGAGTATTAAATCAAACTAAAAAGCCCCTTAATTGGGGCTTTGTTTTTATTCTCTTTTACCCATCACACCATTTTCAATTTTGTAGCAAATATAGGCATGTGCTTTAACAAAGTAAGCTAAATCTCTTAGGAGCGTATATTTAGTTAAATCTCTTTCTGGTTGAGTGCTTTTAAGAATTAACTTATTGTCTTGAGTAGCTAACCAAGCAGAGTTTAATCTAGTATTGAGTGTTAGAATACCCTTTTCTCCATACCCTGATGACTTACCCGCATATTCTAAAGTGTAAGGTAGTTCTGATACTGTAACTAAATGCTCATCAGATAGCGCCATGTCAGCATAAAAGTATCCAGTGCTGTTTAATAACTTAACTCTCAGTGAATTATTAACTTTAGTAACTTCAATACTTGAGTCTTTTAGATATTTTTCAATTAAAAGGAAAATCATTTAATTAATCCTTATATTTAATTCTACGTGCCTTAAAATCTAACATAAAATCTGCAAACGCTTTTTCTTTAGTGTGTGCTATTCCTTGCTCCATTACATCAAAGTCATCTGAAGTGATGTAGAAGTAATGTCTACTTGAATGCGGCGTATAGGAATAATTAAATGAGTATTTGTGTTTAAGGCAGTAATTTAGAACTTCTTCAAGTTCATTTTGATAATTAGTTTCCATTTATTTAATCCTTAAATTCCCTAATATACTCATTACAGACATTTACATCAAAATCAGCAAAGATTGCTTTGGAATGTAGACATATTCCAAATAACTTTAATTGTCTTTCAACGGTGAATAAATTAACATCGTACTCAGTAGATAGATCCCAAGCAGTAGCCGTTGATTTAAGAACAACAGTATTTCTTTTGACAAATAAATGTTTGCTGAGCATGTTTGATGCACTTTTGAAATAAGTATAGTAATACCTATTTTAGATGAGTCTGTTGTTTTAATTAACCCTTACCTAAAAACAATTTCTCTAATTTCATCCTTGTTCTGAAGTAAAACCCTATAGCCTTCTTTGATTGATTTCTGAATATAAGATTCGGTTGCAATAGCTCTACGTAGTGCTTCAGTTTGAGTTATGCCCTGCGATTCAGCAAGATCTTCTAGATACTCAGCAGCATCACCCGTTAAATTAATTGACATTCGTTTAGGCGTTGGTTTATCTGTCATTGTTTCCTTTATTTAATTGAGATGGGCGCTACTGGAATTGAACCAGTCTAAACCACGTTATGAGCATGGTGCATAATCCGCTCTGCCAAACGCCCTGGCCTCTCATCTAGGATTCCAACCTAGGACAAACGGGGTAGAAACCCGCTACTCTATGCGCTGAGTTAATGAGAGATATTTCAAGGGGTGATTAAACCCCTTTAAGTTTAACTAAAGCAATCCATTTTGATTTAGAACAATTGACTTAGCTATACCGATTACAGCGTCTAGTTTTAGAATTTCTCTGCTTATCGGTGCGGTTGTTTCTAGCACACCAGCAGAGTAAAAATCAAAGAGCATAGAAAGTTGGCTTTTTGATTCAACATCCCAGGGTTCACTTTTGAGAAGTAGGATAAACCTTGTTGCGTAATCGTTAGCCAGTTTGTTATTAATTGTCTCTGTAGATAAAGCCATTTGATTAAGTCCTTATTTAGATTTACTTTAAGGTAGATGTACCCTTTAAGTCTACCAGTCAGCAGCTTGAGCAAGGGTAGATATAATGTTAGCTTTCACTGCTTGCTCAACAGAGATTGAAGCACGTTTGGCTTCAATCTCAGCAGACAATGCTAACTCTGCTTTTAGTTTAGTCAAACCTGGTTGCATATCTATTTAATTTAATCCTTAGTTAGTTTTAGATAAGGTAGATGCATTAATTTAACGTTAACTTAAATGCCGAAATCTTCCCTTTCCAGCTTTTGAATCTCAAGCAAAATCTTACGTGCTTCTGGCTCAGATTTAGCTTGTTGGTATTGTTGCCGTAGTTGAGCAATCTTAGCTTGGTTAGACATTTAATTAATTCCTTAATTTCAAACTTACCCTTTTAGTTTAACGCTTGCTTGTTTAATCGTCAATACTCATTAGATAAAGATTAGATAGACTTAGGTAAGGCATTATATCAAATTTTTATTTAATATGACAGACTTAGACGACTTTAGGAACGATGGGTCGCTGATTTCAGCTCTCAGTGCATCTGTGTCTAATAATAATACGGGTCATGGTAGTGCGCGTAGTAAAATCGAAGGGGTAGAAGTCAATATCGCTCCTAGGATTCTTACATCTGAAGAACGTCTAGGTTTATTCCGTTCAAATAAAATTGTTGAGAAGCTTGTGCTATTGCCTTGTGAGGCGGCTTCAAAGCACTGGGGCACCTTTTCATTCGGCCATACTGAGGGAGAGGATTCATCCGATTTAGTATCGGCAATGGATGAGTATTGCTCAAACTTAGGAGTAATTGAAGCATTTACAGAAGCTTCAGTAGAAGGTCGTTTAAATGGAGATGGCTGGATAGTCCTAGATCTACAAGATGGAAGAGAAATAAATGAACCTGTAGACCGTGACAACATAAAAAGTGTTGCTTGGCTTGAAGTACTTGAACGGGATATGCTTCAACCAAATACATCGGGTTCTATTGTTAATCCTAAAGATTACCGATTTAATATTAATCAAGATGTATCCGATGAATTTAAGTCATTAAATACGCAGATAATTCATAGTGATAGAGTTCTTAGATTCCCTGGCAAAAGGTTAATGGCTAGGGGATTGAGATATAACGGTGGGTATAATGACTCGGCTATTCAAGCTTGCTTTTCGGAATTATCTACTTATTTACAATCTTATTATTCAGTAGGTGGAATGCTTGCTGATTATTCAGTTTTTACCTATGGACTAAAAGGGCTAGCAACACTTGCTCAAAGCGGCGATACGTCAGCTTTAGTTAATAGATTTGTCGCTATTCAGATGGGAATTTCGTCCCTTAAGGGCGTAATGCACGATTCTGAGTCGGAGACAGTCTCATATTTGAATAGGTCGTTTGGAGGTATCGACCCTGTTCTACAAAGAATGGAAGATTTTCTATTAACTGCTACAGGTTTCCCCAAATCTAAACTATTAGGCCATTCTGGACAAAATGCATTAAGTGAAGGGGGTAAAACTGACGAAAGATTATGGTCTGAGTTTGTAGCAAATTTCCAAAACACCATATGGACTGCACCACGTAGACGTTTAGGGGAATACGTGCTGCTCTCAAAAGACGGGCCGACAGGCGGCACCATTCCTAAAGGATTCGGTTTTACTTGGGAATCTGCGTTACAACTAACTGGTAAAGAACAAGCTGAAATTGAAAAGTTATTTGCTGAAACTGATAAAATCCGTATTGAATCGGGTTCAATGCACCCAAGTGAATCTAGACAGAGGCTCAACGGTTACAAGTTCAATCAGCAGATTACACTTAGAGATGATTTTACTGAAGCCTTAGAAGCCGTTATAGAGGCTGACACTGATTCAATGGAAGATGGCACTACCCCTGAAGTAAAAGAACCTGAACCTAAAGAAAAAACTAAACCTAGAGAAGATTGGGATTCTAAATTTAATTTGGATGATTTAACTAAAGCTAAAAAAGTAATTAAATGGCAAGGTCTTTCTATTGGTCTGCAATACCTACCTTTTGATACCAGACACGGTAAAACTTTAACTGCGGGTTATGGATATATCCAAAATACTAAAGGTGCTGATGGCATGGCACTTGATTGTTATGTCGGCACTAAATTAGATTCACCTAAACTATTCGTAGTTGAACAAGTAATTAACGGTGAATTTGACGAATATAAATTTATCTTAGGTGTAACGTCATTAAAAGAAGCTAAGGCTACTTACTTAGGTGCGATGCCATCTGAGTTTATGAAAAGCATTAAAGAAATTAAATTAAGTGAACTTAAATCTTTTGATGTCGCTAAGCGTAGCGATGAATGGGTAGAGCTACGTCTAGATGGGTCTGTAAGCGACCCTATTGAATTAGATAGCAGAGTATCTGATAGAAAGTATATACCTCTTGAAAGGGCTGCTGAATTGAGTCAGAGTGAACTTAAGCAATTGGCTAAGTTAGAGTACAAATAAAAAGACCCTTGTGGGCCTTGGTTGAGTCCAGTCTTTAGTTTAGCGGCTAATTGTTTATTAGCCTTATTCCACTGCTTTAGTTTTTTAAGCCGCTTTTTAGGCTTAACCTGTGGTTTACCCTCTGCCTTCCAACTGTTCATAGTAATCCTCAATTGAATCAGTACTTACATTAGCATCTTTCTTTTTATTGGCTGAGCTAGATTTACCTGTAGGCTCATGATGGCAAACAAAACAGCCAGGATTACCGCAATCAAACGGGTCTTTATTGTAGCTGTAACCAAACCCTACAAAAGTAAGCATACTAGGATGAGTCTGCTTGAGTAACTTAGTATAGTTTTTAACTAAACGGTTAGCGTGATGTCTATTCTTAGCGCTTTTAGCCATAGCATATTGAGCAAGGGAGGGGAAACAATTGTTCCCTTGCTTATGTTTGCTATGCCGCCTACAGATTTAGCCAACTCCATTATTCAACCTCAGTCTTACTAATCAATTCTAAGATATCCTCAGCTAAATAGGTAGCATCTACAATACCGGGTGAAACGTCGCCTGATACTAACTCACATTTATATTTAATCTGCTCAACTAGCTTTTTAAGTCTATCTCTTTCATGGATCATATCTAAATCCATTTGCAAGTGAGTCTTATTCATTACTTTTTATCCCACAGTTTAACTTGAAGCTTGGAAATATATGCATTTAAGGCATCTTGTTTAATTTCTTCAGTAAGTGGGACTTCGCTTACGTCAATAGTAGACCTACGTTTATCCAACCTGGCATAAGATTTTACAGACTTGAAAGAATGCCGTTTACTGGGACGATTATATTCAGTGTAGTCATCTAAATACAAAATAGTATCCATTAAATAAAAACGGTATTCTACCAAACTCAGGCCGTTGTCACTTGGGTATTCTAATTTAACGGTTGACATTTCCTTTCCTCTTAATTACTCCTACTATAACACCCCTAAAGCTTAAAAGCATATAGCGTTAGATGAAATTAGGGTGAAGTTTAACGCCCCTTTAGAGGGGCTTTTGAGTTAAGAACGTTTTCTATCACTGTAATCTCTACAGAGTTCTATAATTCCGTATTTCTCTAATAGTTCTTTTGGGGAACCCGCCATATGAGATCTCCATACTCTAGGTTTGAGGGATTTTTCATACTCACTTAGTTGCCTACCTACAATGTTAGGTTTTTTGCGAGTCTTCTTAATGTATTCCTTGATGATACATTCTAGGTTGTCAGGGTTATTGCTAAACTTGCTGCTTAAATTAAAAATATCTTTACTAAACAACTGAGTATTTCCGCTAATTAATAAATCACTGCCATCATACTTAAATTCTTCATACTTTGTGAGTATATATTGAATGAACCAAGTAGCATCTGCTTTATTAGCCATTTTCACTAAACCCAATACTTTAATTTCGCAAGTATCTTCTTCAAAGCGTTTTTCGATGCTTTGCTGAGTCTTACCTACTTTATAAACTGTATTGCCGTTTTTAGTGACTTCAAGATAATAAACAATAGTAGGTCTTTGTATAAAAGGTGAACTATTAAACCCTATTTTGTAAGCGTCTAGCTTTCGTGTCCATCTATATTCAAACTCTAGTAAATTACCATCAATCACTTCTTCAACAATACAAAACTTAAAATCGGTTTCAGAGTATTTATTCCATGCATCTTGCAAGTTTTTAGAATGATGTCTATTCTTTTTTAAGTCTCGTTTATGTCTTATCCATCTCGATTCAATATTCTTGCTTGAACCTACATAAACTTTTCCCGTTGGAACGCAACAAATTGTATAAACGCCTCTAGTCATTTTGAAGTCCTTTGTATAGTTAGGTTGAGTTTTTAATTAATTAAAAGGAATTGATTCTACATAAGCTCTCATATCGTCGTCATATTCTTCCATAGGAGGTTCACAATACAAACTGGAATGCTCAGGGCTATAAGGGTTAGTTACAAGGTTTTCAACTTTGATAGGATTTTTAGGCTTAAAGTCAAAGCGATAAAACCAATCAGTGAATACAAAATCAATCTTAGCCTTAGCTGCCTCATATACAGCCGTTAGGACGGGCTTAGGAGGCTCAATAGACCTTTTACTAGGCTCAGCATCTACACGGGCAGAATACTCTAGAAAAGCTCTCTCATCTTTGTCAGAGGCTATCTGAGAGTGTCTAGCCTTAGATACATAATCGAATGTAGAACCTTGCCCACTTCGGTTAGGCTTAGCATTCTCTACACCGTAGATTACCTTAGTCCATGCTTGAAACAGTAAGTTACCTACAAACCCACGATGCTTAGGGAATGCATGAACTGTAAACCCACGTTCAAACCAAGCTTTTTCTAGCCTTTCGTAAATACCCAGTAGTAAATCAAAGTTCAGGTTATGGAACAACATAGGCTGTTTGCCGCCTGGGTGCCATTCTGACTCAGTTCTGAATGCACCTAGACCGGAAAGCTTAGCAATGTACTTTCTGAGGGTGATTCTATTTGAGGTAGCACCTATCCAGTATCTAACTAGATGCTTCTGAATGTGAGTTAATGCACATTGAAATGACCTAGGCTGATTTAGCTCTGCTAGGGCATCTTCCTCAACGCTATACAGCAAACACCCATCAAGCCTTACAACATCCTTCTTTAAGGCTCCTATGGCGTGTGCTGGTGAGTAGAGTAAATGCTGAGTTAGACCGATGACACCTAGTAGGGAAGACTTAGGCATATTAGATGCCCATGTGTCGATTTTGTCTTTCCAGTCTGGGTCAATATCTAGAAAATATAGAGGAACGTTGTCTAACGTGCTGTTCATGAGTTATACTTAAGTTGATTATTACTAAATCAAGTATAGCGCTTTTCTGTCTAACGTGCAACGACAGAGGCGCTATTTTTTTATTCAAACATTTAGATAGAGGCTCTAGGTATATCAACTTATATCCACATAATTCATTAAGTATATAAATACGTGGTCGCCAGCCCTTGCTTCGCGGGCTGACTACAATAGCTGAGGTTTTATAGATAACCACTTGGCATAGTAGCGACCTGCGAAGCAAGGTGAGCGCTAGGGTATACATAAACATATTGAATTATGTGGATATAAGTTGATATACTTACACTTAATTAGATAACTAAGTCTCACATTGCGACAGCTTTTATAGTGATGCTTACCTACCGTCAACCGCACTTTAAGTAAATGCTGAGTTTGTTTAATGTCGTATAATGGATGAGTAAATATAGGAGTAATATGTTCAATAAGTTAGACTTACAACGGGCTAATGCTTCAGGTGAGTTTGAAGCTATCCCTTACACTAAAGCGATTAAGCGTAAGCCTAAACAAGGTAGCTGTTTCTATATCACTCCTGTTACATGGCATGGTGCTCCTGTAAGGATGATTGATATAGAATTTAAGACTCTAGGGCATTGGCAGATAGTAGAGGCTGTGGAAGGTCTACCTGCTGGGTATGCAATGCAGACTCACTCTATTAATGCGGAGACATGGAATCTTATTCACGATAAAGACAAAATCCTATCAGCATCTTTTGAATGGTTAGATACTGCTGTAGAGGACTTGCACCTACTCAGGGATAAAGACCCTAGTTTTTTCTGCGACATCTTCATTTGGGAATGGCGCAATGATTACCTCCAATGGTCACTCAGTTTTGATAATGCATGGGAAGCATGTTTAGAGTATGCAGACTGCGTATTCAATCAAGCGGTTAAGACTGCCTACCCTGATATGGATTCACCAGGTACTAAGGATGTTGGTAATCGAGTGATGCCTCCTAGTCAAAAAGAGTTTATGTCTACAATCATTGCAGAGATGCAGAAACAGTTAGACTTACTCTAATTAATCAAACAATCTAATGTTATACAATGGGGGTAGCCCGTCTACCCTTTTTTATTTAATGCAGGATTTAGTTTACCGCAATCTTAATTTTCATTGGAAATCCATTTATGAAATCACAAACCTTTCAGGCACTATTAGACCTGTTACTTCAATCATTTTGAGTAAACTTAAGTTAGATGGAGTAGTTGAAAGTAAAGAGGTAACAGGTGTAACTTATTGGCGACGTAGGGTAGCGGGCACACCTGAACGTAATTTGAATCTTATTCCTCAAGCTAGTGCTATTTGATATGGATATACCTGAATCACAATGTGTATTAGTTTCACCTTATGATCTTGGTGTAAACGCTCAAGTGTCTTATAAGGTTGTGCAAACCGATTACAGCAGACAGTTAGTTTACATAGTCAGAACTGATTACTATCCGTTGATGTGGTTAGTTTATTGGTTTAAGTTTAGGTTGATTGATACTTGGGCTGTAATCTCTACTGCATTGTCCTATGTAATTAGCATTTGGTTTTCAATTCCTGTAAACCCGGCTGAAACCCAAAACGTTAGGCACACCCTTAAAAAACTGCATACTAAACCTCACAGTGCTATTTGATATGGTCAGACGAAAAGTAAGCGAGTTAATTGGCAAAGAACTTGTTGAGAATGTGAACGTAGACATTCATGATGAAGATTTGCCAGTAGTTGAAGAGATTATCGAATCTATTATTGGCCCTATAGAAGAGGTTGAGCCTACGCCTGAAGCGCCTGCAACCGTTTCTATTGTAGATACTGTCTATGCTTACGCTCAATCTGTTGGGCCTATTACAGACGATGTAGAAGCCGCTAGAGTACGACATTACCTTGAAGCGCTTTATCTCAAGCATGGCGATAAGTTTGAAGAACTTACACATGGGTATGAGACTCTATACGGTCTAACTATGCTTGCAGCATTCAGCGGTATTCCTACCAATAACACATTCAAGATTGAAGGTCAGCATTCTTACGATGCCTATCAGCACTATAAAAGGGTAATTAAAAATGTCTAAGCCAGTTTATAAATCAAGTACCGTTCAGAATGCTGTAGGTGCTTTTGTTGTACTTGTACTTAGTACAGTAGTTGCTCTATACAATCCTGATACGGGTAAATTCAGAGTTCCTAATCAAATTGAAATCGCGGCCTTGTTTGCAGGTGCTATTACTCTACACGGCACTATCGAGGGACGTAAGAAAGCTACTGAAGCTATTGTAGGCACTCCAGTAGCCGCATCTATTCAATCTGAAAATGTAAGTGGGACTGAAGAATAAATGCATACTCTAACTATCACGGCACCTACTTGGGTTAAAACCTCAACTAAAGCAGCTTCAGTTTTACCTGACTCTGACAAAGCTTTTATTAAAGCAGGGACATACCCGATTCAGTCTTATAGTGAGCTTGATGATTACCTATTGGTAACGTTTGACCCTACTAAATTTAATATTAAAGATATTCACCCAACAGGCCGCAATACTTGGCACGTTTATAAACCACACGTTGAGGATGCAGCAGGGTACAGCCCTAATAACAAGCCTAAAGATGAACCGCCTGATGTAAAGAACCCTGGAGTAGCTTTTAAGCTACCGGGTCAAAGCAGTACGTTCTACAGCAATCAGCCTATTATCCAGAATGGTAATTTTACTTGGGGTGAGGCTTTGCACTTCTCAGGTAAAGCTTATAGACCCCCTGCCAATGCTAGGGTAGTAGATGGCATCATTTCATCTGCTAAGGCTATGCAAGATATTAGAGAATTTCTAGATAGACCTATTTATATTAATTCCTGGTATCGCGACCCAGCTACTAACCGTAGGGTTAATGGGGCAACACAGAGCACCCACATGACGGGGCTTGGTGTTGATTTTAGAGTAGAGGGTATGCTCCCTGCTGATGTATATGCAAAGCTAGATCCTTGGTGGGGTAATCGAGGGGGCTTAGCAAGCTCATCTGTTTTCACCCATGCTGATGTTCGCGGATATTATGCCCGCTGGCGGTACGGGTTTTAGTATTTAGTTAGAATAGACTCATCTAACATTAGACATAAATGGTAACTCTAAAAGAGCTTGGATATAACGTAGATTCTGAAACACACTTTAATTCAGTCTGCGTCAACTGTGAATATTACGATTCAGGCTCTTGCACTATTACTGATACGAAAATTAACCCTTTGGGTACTTGCGACAAACAAGTAAGCATTCAAAGGGTTGATGCAGTTGAGCCAATGCAGATTAATGGAAGCATTTTAACTGATTCAGAATATGAAACTCTAAGTCAGATATCTGCTGCTGATTTCGTTGAAATTGCTGAGGCTGCTTTGAATGAATAGCATCTATCAATTCACAAATATTGTCTTGTTAGATTTTCAAGTTATTTTTTACCTAATTTACTTAGTCCTATGACTCCAATTGAAGTAATCGCAAGTGAAGCTTATAACGCTTATTGGTTGTGTACTCTCAATGGGCAATACACTACGGTATGGGAAGACTTGCAGAGTGAAGTAAAAGAAACTTGGATGGTAGTTGCTAAGTCCGTACTGGTTAGCTCTGTTCAACAAGAGGTTTTGTATGCCTAGTGAATATGAACCTATACCACCTAAAAGGGTATTCACTGTAAAAGCTAGATACCAATTTAAGGGTAAGCTATAACCCCAGTCTTATAACGTAGATATTTTAAATTAAGGATGATTATGTCTAAAGATTACTCTGTTTGGTATCCAGACAACAAAGTAACTATAGAAGGCATCAACGCTTTGCTAGACGCCTCTGAAACCTCAGAGCATATTTTTTGGGGCAAAGAGTTACTTGTATCTTACAAATTACCTAACGGGTTTGCTGTTACTGGTAGAGGCGCTTGTATAGACCCTAATAACTTTGATCTTGATGTAGGTCGTTTTGTTGCTAGACAAGATGCCGAGGATCAATTGTGGTTACTTAAAGGGTATCTATTGCAGCAACATCTATACGAATCAAATTTAGATAAATCCGTCTAGTGGTAATTCCCATACTGTCAATTCAATTAGATAGTGGTAACATTGAGGCTGTTTCATTAGGTAGACGTATGCCAACTGCAACCATTAACTACACTGAGATTGAACGTTACCGCCTAGAGAACTCAGTAAGCGCTGATGATGTCATTAAACAAATTCAATCTAAATTGAAGGAAACACCCAATCAAGGAAAGTAAAATGAGTATTAATCCATTTTTTGTTAAGTGTTCTGTAGAAAGTACAAGATACCGAGGACATGCTAGAGCTAATAACCCTGTCAATCTAAGCCTGTGTAACTCTATCAAAAAGTCAAGATTGAGGTGGTATCCAGACAATGATGGTATTGCATCTATTGTTTTTGAGGGATGTGATATTGAATGGGCTTATAATTCAGAATCTACTAGGGATGCCGATTTTGATAGGATCACTACCAATGAACACTTGAATTAAATGGACAATTTAATAGAGCTGTTCCAAAAGGGTAGTAAAGACTTTTTACTAGCTAGTTTCCTATTTGGTGGGTCTGAGCGGTTATATACTGGGATGTTAGACGGCTTTTTAAGTGCATCTGATATTGCACAACTAACGTTAGTTACCATATACTTGGGGTGTATAACGACATTTTACTTAAATAAGGACTAATTAATGAGCCTTCCTGATGCTGCCAACCTTGCGCCAATGTCATCTACGTTATCTGAAACAATAGAGGCGTTATATGTAGGCGACTTGCTTAAATATCAAAGGTTACTAGGTAAGTTATCTAATGATGACCTTGCACGTTTAATTAACCTACTTAAGAATAAATAAAGGAATGAAATTACAATCATACGATTATCAAACGGTGTCTATCAATTGGAAGCGGCATTACACGGTTCCTTTAGTTGATAGCATTCCTAAGGAATTTGAACTTAAAACAGATAAACTTTATCCATCTGAAGTAAAAAAGTACCTGCCCTACTATGAGTTCCTGCCTTCAGTTACTACTGTTTGTAGCAATACTGATCCACCGGAGAAAAAGGAATTTTTCAAAAAGTGGAGGACTGAAAACCCTAACGATGATTCATTAGATAGAGGTAATTGGACTCACGCTAAAGCTGAGGATTTTCAAGCGGGTAAAAAGGTAATAGTTGATTCTGATATATGGGCTGATTGGTGGTACAGCCTAGAACAGTTTTTAGTGACTGTTGAGCATTTCATATTAACTGAGTCTGTAGTGTGGTTTCCTGGCTGCTACGCTGGCAGAATGGACTCGGTAGGCATAGTAGACGGGATTGTAACGCTATTAGACTGGAAGACTTCTAAGCCAGGTAAGGGAAAGAATAAAGGTAAGCCTAAAAAGAAAGAATGGATTGAAGGTTATTTAATGCAAGCTGGAGCATACGCTACAGCCTTTAATCACGTTTATAAAAATGAATGCGCTCCTATTGAACAAGCAAAAATTGTTATTGCTGTACCTGAGCATGAACCGCAAATTTTCACTTTAGATAAAAGTGAACTTGAGTTTTACCTAGATATGTACCGCGATAGGTTTAGAAAGTACAAACAAATGGGACTTTTAATTAAATGATAATTGTAGGTACATTTTTAGGCTTTATTGGATTCAGCTTGATTTTAAGTGGGTTTGAATGGTTGTGTGGATGGCGAAATTCTTTTTATAAAAAGGTATGGGGTTTTGCCAGTATTGTTACTGGCGTTGTAATTTGCATAGTTGCGTTGTACGTTTAACTCGCTTCTCTCAACTCAACATCAATCCATTCTTTAATAAAAACCTCAGTTACAGCATCATAAAAAGATTGTCGCCTATACCAAGGAATCCAAGGCTCATGAGCTTTATCTAAATTACAACTACGGCACGCAGTTACTTTATTTGAAGTTCTTTCACTGCCACCATATTTAATGGGTATCACATGATCTATAGTCATGTGCTTAGTTTTTGATTTGCAATAAACACAAGTATGCTTAAAGTGATTTAATATTTCTGCCCTTTGACTTTTAATTAATTTCTTTGGGTCTTGTTCCTCAAAGTGTATTAAAGTCATTCAATTAAAATAGTGGTATAACTTTATTTTAATTCAAATGGAATTTAATATTGACGCTATTACCCCAAATGTAAGATTTGACCCCCGTGTAAAGCGGTATCGCTATATTGATACTGGTCAATTTCTTAAAAAAGAAGCCGCCTTAAATTTAACAAAAGGGTATATTGAACGTGAGAAAGTTAAATTAATTGAACTTGCTGATAAGTTAGAAAGTGGTGAGATTACTTTATTTCAATTTCAATTAAGGGCTGCTGAGCATTTGAAGCATATACATGTTTCGAGTGGCATTTTAGGAGCGGGTGGATCTGAATATTTAACTTCAAATGACTTTTTAACAATTGCTAGGAAACTTAAAAATCAATATTACTCAGGCATTGGGGAGGATGGAAAACGATACGGCCTGAAATTCCTTGCAATGGATATTGAGGCTGGTAATGTTTCAGTAGCTAGATTGAAACAACGATTAGCTATGTATGCTGACAGTGGGCAACAATCCTATTGGCAGATGAAACGCGATAGGGCGCGTGATAAGCCCTGGGAGGTGAGAGTATTAGACCCTTTAGCTAGACACTGCGGTAGTTGTATTGCCCACGCTTCTAGAGGCATACAGAAGCTAGGGGTGTTACCTCTTCCTTCTCAGGATTGCACTTGTTACAATCGGTGCCGCTGCGAATTAATTCAATTAACTTTAGAAGAAGCGGTAGCTAGGGGATTGAGCGTTTAACCTTAAACTACATTCGATTCCAACAACTCAACCGCATGTTTATACCTAGGGTCACGCCACCAAGTATCAACATGCAATAAACTTGATTCACAAATGGCAGTTACTAAATCATTGCCATTAATCCAATTGACAAACTTTTTAGGCTTTTTATATCCTAAAGTTGTGTAGAAGTCTTTGAGCATATCAGTAGCGAATTCTGGTAAAAGCAATTCCACTGAAGTTAAATCAAATTTTACAGGGTAATTCCACTTATGTACTAATTTGATTGAGTCTTTAATTAAATGTCTACATGGAGGGTAATCGTAGGCTAATGCGTAACGCCCTGTGTATTTGTAAACTTCAATTATCAATTTTTTTACCTGACTTTATTAAGATTAAGTCGCTGATTGGCCCCCATCCAGCAGCCAAACCGCTTCTAGTATTTTTAAATAATGCAATCTTTAGGATAGGGTCATATTCTACAATTTCAAATATATCAGGTTTTCCACCAAAACTTTTACCTTTGTACCGGACTAAATCACCTGGCCATACAGCAAGCATTGTTTGTTTAATCCTAAAGAATACACTTATTATATCTAATATTTACCGACATGTGCAACTATTTTAGTTATCATCAAATACCCCAATTACACTACCCTGAATGCTATCTACCGCTTCTTTATATTTAGGGTCATTAAAGTAATTAAAAACGTGTTTACGGCTAAGTTCCAATACTCTATTATTTAATTCACTTAAATTACTGAATGAAACCATTGAACCGCTACGTTCTACACCTAGACGATGAATTAAATCAGCTAAAAGACTGTTTAGGTAAATGGTGAATATTGTATTTACTTCTGAACATTCAATAATTACTGGTGTGTTATACATAATAAGCCAACGTTCAATGCCATCAGCAATAGCAGGCTTATAGTCTAAAGCAAAGTTATTTTCAGTATATGTTTTTAGGTTGATGTGAAAAGCGTTAGGGTTTTCCATTATAGGAGTCCTTTGTTTAGTTGGATAAATATTTCTACTGGTGTAAGTTCAAAAACATCAGCTAAGCGGTGACAATCTAAAATATCAATAGACTTCTTACCATGCTCCCATTTTCTGTAAGCATCCACGCTGAGGTTTAATTCTTTAGCTAGTGTAGATTGACTTTTGTTTGTAGTGTTTCTGAGGGCTTTTAGATTAGCGTGAATAGTATTTTCGTTATGCATCGAGTTTAAGAACGTCCTTAATGAAAATTTCTGTATTTCCGTCTTTTAGAATTGGCAAACCTTTGTATAGGTAATTGCTAAACTTTTTTAATAGTGCGGATTCTTTTTGTTTGGCTAGACTGCCAAAAAGGTATCTATTCTCTTTTAATATTGTATATGGTAGCCTTTCACGGGCATATCGTTCTTGAATTGTTCTGTTAGTAATTCCTAATTTGTAATAAGGTGTTGAGTCAACTATAAACTTTAGATAATAGAGACTTGCTGGTTTATTTGGATTAAACCCATAACCAGCGCACTTTGCACACCTACTACCACTTATCCAATCAGCCCAAGTTATCGAATGTCTGTGACCCTGAGGGCAGATAAAATCTAGTTTCTTGTTATTTCTTTCGTATTGAGATAAAAGCGTACAACCTTCTAACGCAAAAGCTTTAGAGACTTCTTCCGTAGTCTTATGTTTACCGTTGCACTTACCACAGCGTTTTCCAGCGTTCCAATTATCCCAAGTCATGGAAATAGAATGACCGTTTTTGCAGGTCATGTCTAAATGTGTTTTAGAACCTTTATAGACGCTATTAAGAACGTAGTTTTCTGCTTCAACACTAACTTTGACAAAGTCAGAAGTTAGTCTAAGTTTATTACCATTATTTACCCTTGCGCATAATCCGCACCTTTTACCAGCTTTCCAGTTAGACCAACATATAGATGTTTCATGACCTCTAGGACACGTAACTTTCATTTTTACTTTAGCGTCGTGATACAAATCGTGTACTAACCATCCCTCTGCTTCAATTTCTTGTTTTATATGATTAGGGTCATTTCTTAGAGAATTTGCAAATTCGATACCTTTACATGTTTTACACCTAGATCCACTTTTCCATTTACTCCACGCTAGTTGGTTAGTGTGACCTTTATCGCAAATAATAGTTAATTTAGACTGAGAATTTATATAAGTGCTATTTAGGCTATACCCTACATTTTCAATTTCATTTTTAACAAATGCGCGGTCAAGCTTTCTAGTCATTATTCCTAAATTTTTAACCCATTTATCTAATTGTAGCTTAATATTAAATAAGTAGCAATAATCGGCTAGTAGATAACATCTAGCATTAAACACAATTGAGTAATAGTACTTTATTATTAGAAATATCTATGCATTGTTTTACATGCAATTTAGGCAAGATTCTACTCCTATTCTTAAATCTCAAGAGACTAGCAATGGTCACTTGAGAATTTATGGCAGAATTGGCCGTGCTAATTATCCATTAAAGTACATCAACCAAGACGGTACTAGTAGAACTGAAATCATTAGGCCAGAGCACCTTTTTAGTAGGGAAACTTTGGATTCTTTCAAAATGGTTCCAGTTACTAAAGGTCATCCTCCAGAGATATTAAACAGTGATAACACTACTAAATATCTTAAAGGTATGACTGGCCATCACATGGTTGTTGAGGATAGTGAGTTTTTAGGCATTGTCGCTACGCTAGTTGATCGAAGTTTGATCAACAGCGTTAAAGATGGCACCTACTCTCAGATTTCACCAGGGTATAGCACCACGCTAATTCAAGGTGACGGGTCTGAATCAGACCCTTATTGTCAAGGTGGGAGGATTGCCAATCATATTGCGGCATGTACGCGAGGGCGACATGGCCCAGAAGTTTCATTTAAGTTGGATTCAACTGATAGTGAGCTATGGATAAATTCTGACCCTGACATTTATAAAACTGATTTTGATGAGGAATACATTAATTCAATCCTCAATAGATTAGATAGTTCAAATCAAACTGTTTTTAGTAAATCTATAATTGATTTAACTAATCAACTCGTAAACATTCAAAAAGGTAAGCGTATGCCTACTTCCATTCCGATTAAAAACCGGGTATTTAACGTTGATGGTGACGATAGTGCAGCGCTAGCCGCATCTGTTGCAGACCTTCAAACCCGTCTAGACAATCTTGAAACTGAACTTAATTCTACTAAGTCTGAAAAGACTGCACTAGAAAATGAGCTAGTAACTGTTAAAACTGAGTCCAGTCGTAAAGATGGCTTGCTTGAAGTTGTAGAAGCTAAGCTATCCGATGCTGAGAAAGCTCCTAAGTTTAATGCCGATGAACAGGCAGCGACTATGGCTGAGCAAATGTCAGAACGAATTGAGTTGTGGTCTACGGTGCTTCCTGTAATCCGTAAGGATTCTGATTTTACCCCTGACTTCAAACTAGATTCTACCAACATTCAGCGCCTATATTTGCTTTCCCAAAAGCCTGAATTGGCGCAAAATGAGCGCTTTAATAGTGACTCTGGTTATGTTGCCGGTTTGTATACTGCGCTTCAACCTAGCACTGTTGTTACTGAGCCAGAAAAAGAAGAAACTGCTGAACGTGCAGACGCTCAAGAAAACATTTCCATGTCTCTTCTGGAAATGATTAATCAAGCCCGTAAGGATAGTGGCGAAACTGTAGAAGATGCTGCGGAAGAACGTGCCGATAGTGGTACGTATGGCGGGGCTAACTATGCAAGCGGCTCTAAAGAAAAAGAATCTCCTATCGCTAAAAAGCGTCGGGAACGTTCTATGAAACCTGTACGCGAGGCCATGAATTAATATGCCTATTCAAACGACTTACGGATTTACTCACGCTGTTGGGGAAGAAGGTCTTTCCTACGGTGTCGGCCCTAAAGAAATCATTACTTGTTACAGTGAAACCATTGTGTACCCTGGACGGGCTGTAGCATTTACTACGTCCTATGCTGAAGATGCTAGTGGTCGCCCTCGCGTTATTCACCCCACCGCTATCACTGGCTTTACCCTTGCAGGTATTGTTGAGAAAGTGCGTAATGAGGAACTGCAAGGTGTTGTAGATGGCCTTGGTGTGGTGAACTCCACCCAAGACATGTACTATCTTCCAGGTACTCCCATTCCTGTGATGATTAAAGGTTCTCTTTACGTTTACGCCGAAGTTGCGGTTAACCCTACCAGCCCTGTGTTTACCCGTGCAGTAGTTTCTGGTGGTAATACGGTAATTGGACGTTTCCGCAATAACGCCGATACCACTGGCGCTTTTGCTGTACCAGGTGCTCGATTTACTGAAGCGGTTACGGCTGCTGGGCTTGTTCCTCTACGCATTAATATGCCCACGGCATAGGAGTAATAATTATGGTTTCTTCTCTTTTTCTTCGCGACCAACTTAAATACGTTCAAACCCAAGTTGTTGAGCAGGATTTTCCAGAAAGGCTCATGGCTTCTGGTGCCATTCTTCCTGTATCTTCTGAAATCCCTATTGGTGCTCGGACTTATTCCTACAAACTGCTGACTTATGTAGGGGAAGCTAAAATCCTCGCCAACGGTGGGGATGACATTCCCATGGTGGATCTGAATGCAGAAGAGCGGGTAGGGTACGTTCGTACTATCGCCGATGGTTATTCCTATACGTTGGATGACCTAGAAAGCGCTCAATACGCTAGAACCAACCTCGATGCTTCTATGGCCATTGCAGCCCGCGATGTAATCGAAGCTAAGCTAGATTTCATCGGGTACGATGGCGATACTGCCAACAATCTACTGGGTTTCCTGAACCATCCCAACGTGCCTACCGCGACTGTACTAAATGACGGTACTGCGTCTGGTACGACTTGGGCATCTAAAACCCCCGATAAAATCTACCGTGACCTAGTTAACTTTGCTAGCGCCACAAAAGTAGCTACCAACATGGTAGAGATTCCTGAGAATATTGGTTTGCCTGTAGCGCAGTTTGAGCAGATTAGCTCAACTCCTATGCAAACCGGGTCTGATACCACCATCCTAGAGATGTTCTTGCGTACTCAGCGGGCATCCCGTGCGGGTGTTCAGAACGTCATGCCCCTCCCTTACCTAGCTGGTAAGGGTACTGGTGGTACTGACCTCATGATTAGCTGGCGCAAGCGGGCTGACAAGATTAAGTATCACGTTCCCCGTGACTTTGATCAGCAACCTACTCAACAGTTTAACCTGGCCTTTAAGGTTATTTGCCGCGCTTCTACGGGTGGTGTCGAGTGCCGTAAGCCGCTGTCTATGCGCATGGCCTACGGTATCTAATATTAGATAAGGGTTAATCATGGCAACAATCAAGCATAATCGACCCACTAGCCTTGACGTAAATTATTCCGGGGGTAAGCGTAATTTTCTACAATTACTTCCCGGTGTAAACATCAACGTTGATGATAGTGAATGGGTAGTAGCTAAACGCCATCCTTCAGTAAAGATGGCTCTAGAACTAGGCATCCTAGATGAACTATTTGTAGAGCCATCTACCGCCGATAAAGATGGTCTACAGGTATCCCTTAAAGATGACCCTCTAAGTGGTCAACCCCTGCCAGTACAACAGCCTAAGCTCAATGTTGCACCAGTACTTAAATCTACTAACTGGAAGCCTTCACAGCCTGAGCTGGTAGCGCTAGAGGGTATCGGCAATGTAGCAGCTAAATTGATTCTAAAAAAGATGCCTGATTCTGGCTTTTCATCCCTTGATGAGTTCAAAAGCCTAAATGAAGGCGTTAAATTTAGTGAATCTGAAATTGAGGCTAAATTTAATTAATGGGTTCTCCCTTTAAGAAATTCACTAATCTATGGCTCACTTATTCTACGGATAGTGGGCAATATGAGACCGATTCTTTAGGGATTCAAAGACCTGTTAATCCAGTTGAAAAGACAGTTACCGCTAGTGTATATCAAGGAACGCTTAACCCATCAGAAACATTTAATGATGGCCCTGCGGTTTCTAGAATGTACGTAACTGGTAATTTAGTAGAGCCTAAGTTGCAACCAACAGACTTACCCTTAAATCAATTAATAAAGGCTAAGTTTGTTGACCCTGCTTCAGGTGTTACTTACACTGGTGATTTTTCAATTGAGGTATTAGTACCACAACGTTTCAAAGCAGTTTCAAAAGCATTAGGGACACAGATAAGCGGTTATTTTTTAACTGTTGGGGGTGGGTAATGGTTAAAGCTAAATGGAATAAAATTACCCTTACCCCTCAAAAAGCCAACATTAAATACACCGCTGGTCATGCGTTAGCAATTCATCAAGGCGCTACTTATAAAGATAATCGTCCTGATTTACCTGCTTCCCCTTGGGTGTTAACCACTATAAAAGAAACAGATTGCCCTGCCTTGTTCGTAGATAACTACGATGGAGATGTTAAAAGGGCTTTCGCTTTATTTGTCGAAGAGCTTGCACTAAAAATGCAATCAAACTTAGCCGCTATTCGTTGGTATCACCCTAGAGATACACAGCGTAAAAACGGTGAACTTGTTAAAGCGGGTTTACGTGATCGTATCGATACAGGTGAGCTATATGATTCTCAGGAGGTGACTTTTGAGTAATCAAGTAGTAGAAGCTAACGATTATCAATTAGCAGCCATTGTTAATAGAGTACGTGCTGTGGTTGGTGATTTATTGGGTACTTTTTCCGATGGTCAACCTTCTTTAACTGTTGAACCTCCTGAAGATACCAGGCGCAAATCTGCAAATGGTTTAATGGTTACAATACAAAGAGAACCTATTGGTAAGAATACCCGTGTTTCAGGCGGTGCATTCGCTGACCAATACTATCTAACAACGTTAATTAACTTTGATAGATCATCCGTAAAACTTTCAACCGCATCAAGACGTTTGAAACTTGAATTTGTAGTCGATAGGGCGATTCATTCCCCCGCTACAGATGAATCCTATGAACAAATAGTTTTCTGGATTTGTTCACCCGTGTTTATTACAAATTAACTGGAGATTGATTAATATGGCTAGTTTTGCAAGTGGAGCTATTCAGCTCAAGAACGTATTCCTTAACCTCAAGCTACTACCCCCCGGTAGCCGTACCGTTACCCCTGTAACGCTTACTGTAGAAACTGCTGCCCTAGCCGGTGCGACTACTCTAGAGCTTGATGCTAGCGCTGGCACGATTGAGCTTCTACCCGGTCAAGCATTGACCTTTAGTGACCTTACCGTTAATAAGCGTCGTGTGCAGGTTATTGTTACTGAAGAAGCTTCTATCGTAAGTGGCACGCCTGTAGAAGTTGCGGTAGCTCCTATTATCTTCCCCTTGGCTGCTAACCTAACAGCTTCTTTCATCCCCGGTATGCTCCCCCTGTTCGGTATCACTGACCATAGCTTTGCTCAGAGTGATACTGATGTAGATAGCACCTCTGCTGAATCGGGTTCTGGTACGGAAGTAGAGAAAATTAGAGCAGCCCGCACGATCAGTGTGAGTGGCATCGAAAGACCTCGTGACCGTGCGCTCACAGAAATTGTCTATCGCGCGGGCCAGACTACTCAATTCTTCGGATCCGAGGTATTTTTCCTACTTTCTTATCCTGATGGTTCAGAGGATCGTGGTGTTGCTAAAATTGGCAACCTAAACCGACCTGGTAATATGAATGAGATTAAAAAGTACTCATTCGAACTGTCTGTTCAAGGCGACACTTATGAGTATATCCCTGCGTATTCCTTTACCTAGTATTAGATAATTTTAGGATAATCTAATTCTAAAATATCTTTTACAAAAAGCTCTGTATTTCCACTGCGAAGTACAGAGCTTCCTTTATATCTATACTTTTTATATAACCTCTTTATTTTTGTTTCCTCCACTCTTGCATCATTTCCTTTTTCGTAGTAACTTTGTTTTAATACCGTAAATCCTAGCGGTTCAGCGGCAAATCTTTCTTTTATAGATCTATTGGTTATGCCTATTTTATAGTACGAATCATGTAAAATATCAAATCTTAAATAATATAAAATACCTGGCTTGTTTGGGTTAAACCCATGTTCAGCACAAGATTGGCATCTACCGCCTCTATTCCATACCATCCATGTTATTGAGTTTTTGTGGCCTTTAGGGCATGTAAAGTTTAAGGGTTTTTGAGAGTGCTCAAACTCGGATTCAAGCTTGTAAGATTCTGCCTCAAAAGATTCTCTAGCTATCCGAGTATCCACATACCTACCACCACAAATGCCGCATCCATGTCCTTGTACCCAAGAATCCCATCTAATTGAATGTAGATGGTTATTAGGGCATATCATTTTTAGAGGTAGATACTCTCTTTTATATTCAGATAACAGAATATAGCCTCTTTTTTCAAAATCTATAGAAACATATTCAGTCGTTTTATGTCTACCAGCGCAAATGCCGCATCTTACCCCGTAGAGCCAATTAGACCAATCGGTTGTGTGCATATGGTTATTTGCACAAATAAACCGTAGCTTTTTATCGCTATTTTTATATTCGGATAGTAATATGTATCCGATTTTTGCAAATTCTTCTAGCACATAATCAGTGGTTAGGGGCTTATTCCCTGCACAATCTGGGCATCTATGTCCTTGTTGAAAAGCATTCCAAAATATTTTATTATAGTGTCCCTTATCACATTTGTAATCTAAATAAGTTTGAGCGTTTGTGTACGACTCAAATAATGGCGTATACCCTTGGGATAAAAACCCTGTTTTTACCTCACCTAGTGTCAACCTAATTCCCCCAACACATTTAGCACATTCGTTCCCTTGTTGAAAATGTGTCCAAGCCATTTTATGGGTATGACCATTTGGGCATATAAAATCTAATTTTTTATGCGCTCCTTTGTACTCCGACAATAGTGTATAACTTCTCTTTTCAAAAGCTTTTTTTACATCATCGTGCGTTATCCGCAAACCTTTACAGACTGCACATTTATGTCCTTTTTTCCAATTACCCCATGTAATAGTGTTGCTTGCGTGTCCCTTATTGCAAATGACAGACAGAGGTTTATTACTGGCTTCATACCTACCAATCAACTGATAGTCTTCACTGGCAAAAGATTCTTTTACTTCTGATTGGGAGGGTGCTCCTTTAGTGCAAGGTGCACAACCCTTACTCTTTTTGAAACTTTGAAAGAATGTATCACGCTGATGCCCTTTACAGCATTCAACTTTAATTTTAGTTTTATTATCAACGTACTCAGATAGTAGCGAATAGCCACTACCTTCTACAAAACTTTTTACATCTAGTGCTGTATCTGTTTTACCTTTAGGCATCTCAAACCTTCAAATCTAATTCCTGTCTACCATCTAATATTAAACAAGATTAAACAAACAGGCTGTGATATGAATCACATCGATATGCTTTCTGATAAAACAGGAATGCTAGGGAATTTATTTAACGTAACTGAGAAAGAGGGAAAGCTTTACTGTGGTCTAGCAGCCCTTAGGGGCGGCATTCCAACACTTAACTTGCTATGGGGTGATACTACTTATCACGTTCAGATGCCTGATGAAGTAATAAACTCTGCTACTTGGTCAGTCTTCATGAGTGAACGTGATGATCTAGAATTTGAGATTATCTCAGTGTTCTAGGTCAAATATCCACCATTTAATATTGTTTATAATTAAACAGTAGATTATTTCACCTATACGGGATTAATTAAACATGGCGTTCAAAGGTTTTAAGCCCTTCAAACAGCGGGCATCTACCAACATCGCGTATAAGGCGATTCCTGTACCAGGTATGACAACTATGTATCTGTTGTCTTTGGGCTATACAACGGTAAACGATGCACTTACCGATGAAGACGAAAAGAAACTAGATGAGCAACTAGAATCTCAGACTTTGATTCTAGAGACTGTACGCGACATCATGGAAAAGGAAAAAGTAGAGTACAAAGAAGCTAACAATCTACTCTTTGGCATTAAAGTTAAAACGATTCAAACTGATGAAGGTGCTGAAGTAGTAGCTTCTGATGAATCGTCAGAGTTTGCCATGTTTAAGTACATGGGTCGTGAACGGTATAAAGCATTGCTTAAGGCAATGGCTAAAAAGAATAAAGACCGTGCTCTTGTAGAAAGCGTTGCTACAGGCATGATTGCCCGTAGGGCGCTATACCCGGTTATCGTGTCTAAGTCTGCTAGGGAGGGCGCTGATACCCTTATCGTTGAACCTTTGGCATTCCCTATGGCTAAGGGTGATAAAGCTCAGTTTGGCGATGTTGTAGTGACCCTATCGGCTAATGCTGAATGTGATGCAACTACGCTTAAACTAACTGATGAAATCTCTACCCGTATTAAACATAATACTGTTGGGTTTGCTCTCGATTCTAACGGTGTCGTCATTGCGGGATATGATGGTTGGTCTTTAGAACTAACTAAATCAGAGCTACCTAACGCACCTATTGATGTTGCTCAAGAAATCTATGAGTTCTACATGTCAGAACGCGGCATGAAAACGGATGGTGATGCAGGGGCACTTGATGAAGAGATGGATTTGGGAAAGTCCAATCCATTGTTGACGGACTCCGAAACAGTAGAAAACGAGTCTGTCTCGACTACGGTGAACTCTACTGGAAAATCCAGTACTACGGAATCTCAGACACCCGATTCAACTCCGAAAACTTTGGAAGTCAGCCTGAGTGGTTAATCTTTCAATGTGTTGAGAATATTGAGAAACTTAAGAGGATGGATGCTAACGTTTTGTCGCGTACATCCTCTACAGGTTTAACAGCAATATTAAACAGTCTTAAATCATTAGGTGGTGGTAAAGGTGATGCGATTCAGCCTCAAGCTTTACTACCATTTCCTGATGAAGTATCTAAGGTTAGAACGCTATCAGAACGTACAGCTAAGATATTAGTTAAACTGTATAAAGCCGATAAACTACCTGATATTGTAGTAGCCAATATATTGGAATTAGATGACATTAAATCTTTACTTTAGTTAAAATATGTCTGAAAGTTTAGGCGAATTACTCTTAGAGATTGGGCTTAGCCCTGCTCAGGCATTAAAAGATTTAGAAGCATTCAAAAAGGATGCTGTAAATTATGCAAAAGATATTGAAAATTCGCTTAAACTTAACTTAAATCTAAAACCTATTGTTGATGAAAGTCAGCTAACTTCACTTAATAAACACCTTGACTTAAAACAAAAACACTTTAAGCAAGTTCAAAGTTACTTTAATGCAAACCCTTTAACCGTTAAAGTAAATACTACTCAAGTTGATAAACTTGAAACTAAGTTAAAAGGGTTAAGCTCTAAGTCTCATAATATTAAAGTTAATGTTAATCAAACGGTTACTAATGGCGGGAATGTTAGGAGAGATCCTAATAGCCAACCTGCCACTAAGGTAGCGTTTGATGCATCTAACTTTGGTAAGTTTGGCGATGCAGTTGCAAAAGCATCTGAGAAGCACTTTATTAACTTAGGCAAAGAAGTTGCTAAGTCTACTAAAACAAACCCCATTGGTAATGTACTTAAAGCTGTAGCCTCTCCCTTTCAGGCAGTCGGTAGAGGTGCATTAGAGGGTGTAGGTAGGGAAGCCAGTAAAGACCTGTCTAAGGGGTTGTCAGCAGGCATTGAGAGAGAGTTATCTTTTGTGCTGGGTAGCTTTGACTTAGTTGGTAAAGAACTAGGTAAAGAACTCGTTTCAGGGATACTTGATTCTTTGGGTAGAGATGCCCAAATGATTGAAAAGCTTTTCAGCGATGTCTTAGGTAAGACTAATGTTGTTAGTGCTGGTGCTGCTGTAAGGGGTAAACAATCCGCTAAAAGCAATTCAGATGCCAATATTGCAAAGCAGCAAGTAGCTAAAGAATACGGCTTTGTAAAAGATAATATTGGTGCTGTTAAAGACTTTGGCTCATCTATTGAAAAGCAGCAAAATGTTATTAAAGCTAAAGCTGCTGCGCTACAAGATAAAATATTTGAATTTGAATCAAAGCTAGGTTTAGAAGATTTATCAAAAGCACTTGAATCAAAGGTAAGAGATTTATCCACTGTAAATAAAGAAATTGCAAGGGCTGCTCAGCTAGGCGATACTGATAAATTAACGGTACTAAAAACTCAGGCCGCTATTATCAGTAGTGATATTGAATCTTATACGTCTTCAATTGACCGTGTAAGAGACATGGTTGCTAATACGTTTAAGGGTGCCATTCAAGATATTAAACTAGCTGATGATGAACTAGCGGTTCAGGAAAGGAAACTGCAACGCTATACGTCAGCCGTTGAAAACTATGCTTTGCTAGATGTACCTCAAAGTATGGTGGCATCTAATAAAACAGTTTCAAAAGCTAGTAATAATAAATCAAAGCAAGCTAGACAAATTTCTAGATTCTACAAAGATGTAGTCGATGAAGTAGGTTCGGCTTCAGGTGTTAACATCAATACTGATGACATCCCTAGACTAGTTGCGGCTGATTTACCTAAAGGGACTAATGCGGCGTATTTAAGAGACAACAATACCGTTCAGGTAGCCCCTGAAGTATTGGAAGCGATTAATCAGGGTACAGTAACCAATAAGCAACTAGAAACCCTTGTTCACGAATTACGCCATGCCGTACAGGCTGATTTTGGCAGAGTAGAAGGTGAACAAATTGCAGTTAAAGCACTTAAGCCTAATAATGATGAGGCTAAGCGGCTAGGTTCATTAATTGAAAAGTCTACTAAGGGTGGTAGAGGTGGGGATAGTGCCTATCGCCGCGAGATTGAAGCCGATGCTTATACCTTTGCAGATAGACAAACCCCAGCCATTCAACAACGTCTAGCCAAAACCCAAGCATTACGCAGTCTGGATGAGTCTGTGGGTGTAGGTGGGGGTAACTTACAAGAAGACCTTAAAGTTACTCAGTTAAAAGCGCTTAAGCTAATGACTGAGATTAAAGCGTCTTCTCCTGTAGATATGGGGGCGGCTACTCAGGAAGTACTTAGTAAGTTTGATTCTATTAATTCAGACTTTATCAAAGCGCTTGATGCCCTAGCTAATGTAGAAGATTTACCCGTTGAAGATATTAAAGCGATTCAAGAGGCTTTAGTTAGTACCCTAGCGGCTGCTAAAAAAGCTGTATTAGTTGAATTAAAAACATTCAAAGATTTGGCCAATGGTAAGCCACTATCACTAACTAATCAGGAAAAAGAAGCGGTATTAGTTGAAGCAATTCCTAAAGTTGCTGCTAATACCATGAAAATGGCAGTTAACGATAAAGGTGAATCAGTACCCTACAGTACCGCTAGCGCTGGTAGTAGCGTAGCCAAAGTTAAGGCTGCTACTCAGGGTAAAGGCTTAAATATAAGTGCTGGTATGGGGCCAACAGCATCGTTAGAGAAAGCTGATACCATTGCCAAGTCATTTTGGGAAACGTATAAAGCTATCAACTCTGCTGTTAAGGATGGCGATGTTGATAAAGCCAATAACCTGCTAGCTTATGTTAAAGAATTAGGTAATAAAGCTAAGGGTGAGATTAAAGAGTTAACAGATAGCTTAGGCCAAGATGCTCAATTTGGTTCTGACTTAGGTAATAAACTAGCTAACCGTAAAGGTCAGATTACAAAAGCTATAAAACAATCAGAGCAACAATTAGCCAAACTTGTTTCTTCTGCGAGTGAAGAATCTGGCAATATTAGCCTGTCTACAGAATCAATTGAAACGTTATTAGATAAAGCTAAAAAAGATTTAATTGATGGCACTATTGACGATGTAGATGCTTTCTTTGATTCAATTAAAATAGACGAATTACCTAATGTTAATGATGCATTAGACGACGATGTTGCCTATGCAATGGAAGATATCAAAAAACTATTTGAATCTTACATTGGCAATTTAACTAAAGATGTATCTGTGCAAGATGCTGAAATTGATGCACATAACGCACACGCTAGCTTTCAAAAGAACTCTAATAAATTTGATAACGCTGAAAGCAATATAAATAATCGGGCTAATGCTGCTCAAGCTGGGGTAATGAAGAACCTGGCTAATGAGGGTGAAAGTGCTGAAACGTTAATTAGTAGAGTAAATAGATTACTTAAATCTGAAGGTATCCTAGGCGGTGAAGGGATGCTTAAAGGTATTAAAGAACAAGCCTTAGAGGTACTTAGAGGCTTTTTAGGTTATACATCGTTAGCCTTTATTGGGCCGATGTTTTTAGATTTTGCAGCGGCTTCTACAAAAGCGGCGGTTGAAATGCAGAAATATCGTAACGTGCTCAAGTTTGTTGAAGGTGATGCCGAATCTGCTAATAACAAGATTGAAGACATTAAGAACTCATCTAAGGAACTGGGTGTTGATTTCAAGCAAAGCGTATCCGGTTACGTTGGCTTATCGGCGGCGGCTAAAGGTACTTCATTAGAAGGTCAGAGTACTCAAGAAGTATTTAGCGCTGTTCAACAAGCTAGCTCTGTATATCAATTAAATCCTGAAGAAACCCAAAGGGCAATGCTTGCTTTACAGCAAATCATGTCTAAAGGTTCAGTACAGGCTGAGGAATTGAGAGGGCAGCTAGGTGAAGTATTGCCCGGTGCTTTTCAGATTTCGGCTCGTGCCATGGGAACTACAACAAGCGAGTTGAACAAGCTACTAGAGCTTGGGCAAGTAACCAGTTCTGAGTTTTTGCCCAAGTTTGCACAACAGTTAAGTGCTGAAACTGATTCAGGTGTAGCGGGTGCGGCCAGCAGTGCTCAAGCATCCATTAATAACTTCAATACTGCGTTATTGGAACTTCAGTCTAACGTTGGAGAAGGTATATTACCTGCTAGGCAACTAGGGTTAAAGATTGCTGCTGATGCAATGGAGTTTGCAGCTAATAATGCTGCGTTGCTATCTACTGCGATCACAACGTTAGCCGCTTCAGTTGCGCTTAAATTAGGCGGGGCTGCTTTTGCTGCTGCTCAAGCAATGGGTATTCTACCTGCCACCTTTGCGGCTACTAGGTTAGCAGCACTAGCTGCGGCTAAGGCTTTTGGTATATTCATGCTTAAGACTATAGCGTTGCAAGCGGCTGTAATGGCTGTTGCTGCTGTAGTTCAGCTATTCCAAGATGCTGGCGGTGAAATGGGCGATGTAGCCGAAAGCTCTACCCAAAAGCTAGATAACTTTAAGGCATCCCTTGAAGGTGTAGCAGAGGCCGGTAAAAATGCTGCTGATTCACTTAAAGATGTAAAAGTTGATGGTGTCATTGGTGGGTTAATGGATAGCCCACTAGGTGGGCTTGCAGGAGCCAAGGAAAAACTATATGGATTCCTAGAAAAGTCTCCTGTAGGTGGTAAGTTCTTATCAAATGCTGCTAGAGGTCTAACAACTAACCCTATTGAGTTAGCTAGAAATATTAGAGCAGGCCAGCAACAGACAGATACTACTAAGGCTGTAGATACTACTGTAGATAATTCAAATCAAGTTTTAGCCGCATCTAATGACTTTTTAAGAGGTGCAGGTAGAGCCAAACTTGATGAGTTTAAGCAAGTTGACGCTCAAATAGATATGATGCAGCAAAAGCTTAGAGCTTTGAAAGCATTAAACCCTGAAGATGTAAAAGGTAGAGCTAAGCTTGAAGAAGAGATTAACACCAGGCTAGAAGCACGTAAAGGTTTAATTGGTGATATTACCAGTACTAGACAAGCGGTTGATGATCAATTAGCTGCTCAAAAGTCTGCATTAGAAGCGCTTACCGTAATGCGAGATTCAGGTGCAATTACTCAAAATACTTATGCTGAAGCTGTTGCTAAAATTACACCTCAAATTACTAAACTTGAGAAAGAGCAACAGGCTTGGACTGATGAACTTGATAAATCGGTAACGTCTTTAGATAGAATTGGTAAGTCTTTACGGGATGTAGGTGCAGCATTCCAAGATGCTGTTCTAAGCTCTCAGAATGCCGATTCCGTGGGGCGTAGCGCTATTGCTAGAGCTAGAATGTCAGGCGCTACCGATGGGCAGGTAACGAACCTACAAGGGCAGTTAGAACGGCAAACGTTGCAAGCCCAGTTAATAGCGGCACAGAAAGCTATTTCTGATATTCAAGCATTATTGAATACGCCTGAATTAGCATCCGCTATTAATTCGATGGGTGGTAGTGCTTCTCTAACATCCCTTGGGCCAAATGAACTCGCAACAATGGCCGAGGATGTTGGCAAAGATTCCCCTGAAATGCAAAAAGCATTGGAAGGTTTAATCCAAGTTAAAGATTTTGAATCTCAGATTTTAGACATTCAAGCGACAATTGATGAATCTGCCGCTGAGGCTCAAAATCAATTAACTGAACTAGGCAAGTCTATTACTGATTATTACAAAGGTATTCAAGAATCCTTTACATCGACAATGCTTGACGTTAAAGCAAGCTTAGCTCAAGCCGGTTTTGATAACTTAAAGGCGGAATTAACTAATTCTATTTCAGGGATTACTGATGATTTCCTTGGTAGTTATTTTGACGTAATTACAAGTACCCTTGAAACAATCTTTGAGGGGATTATGGACTCCCTTAATTCAGCAAAGCAAGTTGCTGATATTAACGCTCAGTTAGCCGGGGTAATGCAGCAAGGTAATGATTTATTTAATCAGGCTAATAACAGTGCCACTCTAGGCGGAGGATCTAGTAGTAGCGGCGGGCCTGTAAACAATCAGCTTAGTCAGCAATATCGAAATACCTTAGCCGCTCAAAAGTACGGTGCTTCTAGGGGTGGAGGTTCACGTTCACACGCTGGGGAAGACTTTGATATTAGCGGGCCTAACGCTAATGCCGTAAGCTTTATCGGCGGTAGGGTTACTAACGTAGGTAACGACCCTGGCGGCTATGGTCACTATGTAGATGTATTTAATGAAGCTCTAGGCGTAGTTGAAAGGATTGCTGAGTTTGCAACGGGTCTAGTTCAGGTAGGAGATACCATTGCACCAGGCCAAGCTGTAGGTAGGGGGGAGACTCAGACAGGGGTTATCCACTACGAAATTAGAAACGATGCTAACTCCCAGGGTCAGGGTGGTTATGGTTCTAGAGGAACGGTTGACCCTATCCAATATTTGAATCAACGGGGTATCAATCCCTTTGCAGCACCAGATCAAGTGTTTGCTAACTATAAGGGGCGTACTAACAATCAATCCAATACTCAGTTAACGGCTGGGCATCATGAGGGTGATGGTCATGATCACGGACAACGATCATCCGCACCTGTTCAAGCCTCTAGCCTGACAGTCAAAGGTGTTCAAGCCACACAAGAGCAAATTAGGCTAGCCCAAACCATTGCGGAGACTGGTAGACGCTTAGGTGCTACCCAGAGGGACATTGAGGGGGCTATTGCAACGGCTATTCAAGAATCTACTCTACAGAACTTAAATGGTGGAGATAGAGACTCACTAGGGATGTTCCAACAACGCCCTAGTATGGAATGGGGTAATCGTTCTCAAATTACTAACCCTGAATTTGCTGCTGAGTCCTTTTTCCAGGGCAGGGGTAGCAATATCGGTTTACTAGATGTAAATGACCGCTCAGACATCTATAGGGCTTCTCACCGTGTCCAACGGTCAGCCCACCCAGATGCTCCTAGACGATGGGATGCAGAAGCTCAAGCGATTGCTGCGGCTGTTATGGGTGGAGGTGGGTCTACCGCAACTGGTGTACCTAGCGCGATTATGCAGCCTTCTGTTAATACATCAGGTATTAAGCAGGGGCAGAACCTAGCGCTACAAGGGGCTAATGCTCAGATTGATGCGGTACAGCAGTCTCAGGCGGCTAGGGATGCGATCAGGACTGCCCAAATCAATCTAAATACCCGTAAGCTTGAACAGCAGTTGCTACAGGATGCGTGGGCTGAGGAAGATTCCCAACGTGGTAGAGATAGAGAGTTAGAAGACAGAACCTTAGCTTTGGCACCTCAAACCGCTGATACCGCTTTAGCTCAAGATTTAATCAAGCTACAACGTGAGTTTGAAGATTCTAACCGTGAGCTATACCGCGAAATGGAGGATATGAGTCTATCTTCTGAAAACGCTGATGCTCAGATTGCAGCATTTAATGAAGCAATTAAAGCTCTTATTGCGCAAGGGGCAAACCCTGCTCAAATTGAAGCAATTAGAACTCAAATAGGTATTCTTGAGACTGCTCAAGATACCCTAGAGCCTGAATTAGAATCACGTAGAGAGTACCTTGCTGAATTAGAAGAACTTCATGACAAAGAAAAAGAGCAATTAATAATTGCTGGTGAAATTGCTATTGAAGCTGAACGTATTGCTAAACTACGTTCTAGGGTTGACTTTGATAGAGAGACTAGCGGCCCAACTATAGAGTTACTACGTAGGGCTGGTCAACAATCTCAAGCTAATCAAATGCAATTCAATATTGAAATTGATGAGATTGATTTGGCTAAACTTGAGCAATTAAACGCCCTTAGAAAAGAATTGCTAGATGGTAACATTACTCAAGAAGATTATGAATTGCGAGTAAGTGTTATTGAAACTGATTCTAATAATCGTTTACAAATTCAGCGTCAAGATGCTGCTAGAACTACTAACGACCAATCCATGCGTGATGAACGTGCTGTGTTTGATTCAAGTTCAGCCGTAAACGATGCACGGATGCAACGGGCTAACACACTTGGCTTTAGCAATGCTTACGCTACTCAAGGCCAAGCAAGACAACAAGCACAGCAGGCCGAGAATTTAAGGTTTCGTGAGCAATTACAGCAGATTCAAAATGATGCCACATTGTCAGCAGAATCTATTAAGGCAATGACTGATAATGCAACGCAACTTAATGGGCTTAACTTAGATTCTATAAACACAGAATTTAGTGAACTGACACCCATTATTAGCAGTATGCAATCTAGCATGACTGAAATGTTCACCGGAATTTTAGACGGGTCAAAGACTGTAGGTGAAGCCTTTAGAGGATTTATCAGCAGTATGATTTCTTCTCTCGCTAGCATGGTTGCTCAAAAGCTTACAGCCGGTATGTCAGAAAATATATTTGGCGGGTTGTTTGGGTCTGAATCTGATACGGCTGGAGATACCGGGTTTGCGCTTGAAGGCGCTACTCCAGGTGATACGTTAGCTAACGCAGCTCAAGTATCCTCTCAAATGTTTATCGAAGCAGGAAACCAATTTGCCGCCACTATTCAGCAGGCTGCATTGAGTTTTGAAAGTTCTCTAAATGCTACAGGCCATAGCGGCATGTTTGGCGGTTTACAGGCTGAGAACTTTGGCTCAGGTGCTTTCAGTTTCTTAGGTGGAGGAGGTAACAAGTCGGGTAGAGGCGGCTTGCAGGTAGACACTAGCAACCTAAACCTGAGCTTTGAAAGCGGTGCTAGGAATCTAGGTCAAGCCATTGTTCAAGGGTCTGAGAAAGGCGGCGGGTTCTTCTCAAACCTATTCGGTAACATCTTCGGCGGCGGTGGGGGCCAAGGGGGAGGTGGTCTAGGGGGAATAATTGGATCCTTGTTTGGCGGTGGGGGTTCTGGAGGAGGTCTAGGGAGCATAATCGGTATGGTCACTGGGCTATTAGGCTTTAAGGATGGTGGGGTAGTCGGCCAAATGGGCATGGTCAACACCACCATAGAAGATGCTTTAAGAAAAGAAGGTAGCAATTCTGTCCTAGCTACTTTAACTCCTGGAGAATACGTTCTCAATGAGAAAATGCAAAACGTCTTAAATGGAGTATTAGCTTATCAAGGACAAAGCATTGAGAACGTCTTAGGGTTTAAGAATGGCGGCGTGGTGCCTGGTGCTGCCGTTAGTACTGGTGTAAACCTAAGCCAAACAGCAACTAAGACAGGGCCAAACATTAGCATTCCTATCAATATTCAAAGTAGCGGAAATACTGAAAATGATGCAGACTTTACCCGCAAATTATCGGATGCTATTGAAAAAACTACATTACAACTAATACAACGGGAAAAGCGTTTTAATGGTCAATTGTATAACGGTTAACTAACTAGATTGAATACAACTCTTATAAAGGTAGCAACTAAAAGTAACTTCGCTAACATAAACCTTTCATAAACTCATTGACGTTGTTACGTTGGTAAGCTACTAATAGGTATTGCTAACTTAAATAATATGAAACGCTATATTCAATATGCAGCACTAGGCATTTGCTTTGCTGGGGCTGTAGGGGTTATCTTAGGGAACTATCACTACGAATCAAATTTAACCCCTTGTGAAGAACTTACAAGGGAGTCTGATGATGTTGCTCAAGAAATTAAAATGTTAAAAGCTAGTGGCAACCCTGTTAAAGAAATAGAGGCGACTAGCCTAGAAATAAATCATAGACTTCAATACCAGTTAAAATCCACTGAACTAGGTTGTAATTAAAAATAAAAAAGCCTAAGGATTAATACACCCTAGGATTTTTGTCAACCGTGTTATTACTTTTCTACCAGTTCGTATTTGTGTAGTGCGATTGCTGTTACCTGTCCATCTCCCTCAACAAATCCTCTGTCAAGCCATTCTTGAATAAGGTCTTTGTTTGTTTTAGCCCTACGACCTCTGCCAGATGAAAAGTAATAACTGGTCTCGTTACTGGTCGTGAACATCGACTTTAATGTTTCATGTGCTACCCAACGGGCTACAGAATCTACATTTGTCGCATCAATACCTTCAATCAAACTAAGGTCAATGTTTATTCGTTTATCAATATCCATAAGATCCTGATTTGCCTGCCGAAGCGGCCCCTCTCTTGGAGTAATGAGACCTTCAACTGAGTGGTGAATCAGGAGCAACCACATGTCCACACCCTTGACTCTCGCCGCCCAAAGTAAATCGTCAACCCATCGAGGGCTTAATGGTTCTGGTTTAAGTTTGTTTAATACATCTTCAAGACTCTTAAAATGAATGTCTTTTAGTACGTCTGCAACTGGAATACTACCACTGATTACTAGCGCCCTAGCGAAGACATCCCCAGCTTCAGGATAATTTGTTGTAGTTCGTTTTGCTAAATACAGTACAGGAGGAACCATTACCCGACTAGCAAAAAAGTATAAAAACGTCTGCCATTTTGGTTCGTCTTTTTTAGGTCTCATATTCCCTCAGATAATCCTAATAGTACACACATTGTAGCGTATACCTAAAAAGGATGCGGTCTTCTACCTTGGAATATGCCAAACATAAACCAATGGTCAATTACTACAGGTGAAATTAACCCAGCATCAATAGCAGGCTGAATTTCTCTATAAGTAGCTAAGTAGTATTCCTCATCAAAGTAAAAGAACCTACCCTCAGACTGTCCTACTTTTAAGTAATGGTCGTAAGCATCTGCATAAGTACCTGATGCAATTAAAGGTTGAACATCAGAATAAGTAGCAAGATAAAAAGTAGCATCAAATAGTTCTGAAGCTCTACCGTCTAAGTAAATTAACCCGCATGGAGGCACGGTTAACTCATTCCGATATTGATTTAATAAGCTTAAAGCATCAACTACTTCCATATGAGCATTAAAATAATACTCTTTATAATCAATGGAACTTTGAGTAAAAGTAGACTGTGATTTAGCAAAAGAACCCGCCATCACACCAGTATTTATATACTCAGATTTAAGGTATCTGTAACAATGCAGGATTAAAGGGAATGTAATATTTTCATTACCGCCTGCTAAGTTTGCATAGATAGCGGTTTTTAATAATAAAGCGGCTGATTGTGGATCATTTGATTCAGCAAAAGGTAATCCGCCTAAGTTGTCAAAAGTGGTTAAGGGTTTAAGGGTTAACCTACCGTAGTAATTATTATTTAAGAATGTCAAAAACCGCATCACTAACTTTTGAGCGATTGGATTAGTAGGTACTAACGTCCAAGCTTTTGCAGCGGCCTCTAATGCTCTGAATTGATAAACTGACCAATCTACATTAGGGTCAGCCCCTAACCAACTAAATTTATTAATATCTTGCTGACGTACTGATAGAGTATCCCACGATGCCCAATTAAACACTGGGGCAAATGGCCCTATCTGTGAATTAGGTACTTGAGCTACATAGGCTTCTTGTGCGGCTGCTAGGAAGTTAAACACGTTCTGAGCATTAGCAGTAACACCCCATTCAAGCCATATATGCGGGTTTTGGTATCCTGTATAGGGTTCACCCGTCCAAGCCTCTACAACGCCATCTATCGCGGTAGCCGTAGCAGGCCATATACCAGGGCTATAGAGTAATAGGTCTAGCGGGTTGCTATCTTGCTTAAAATCACCAATAAATAAAGAATTTGCGCCTCTTACGTTACTTGTGATTACACCCTTATAAATCTGAGAGGGTAGGTTTAATCGTTCAAGTGGTGCATTACCTACATAAAATACATCAATAACGGCAGTGACTCTAGAAGTAAGCACTTCAAATTCAATTGCTTTAATTTGAGCACCCGTATTAGGTGCAAAAGAATGTTCTACAGCCGTTACACCTAACCATCCATCATTGTATTCAGTCCATTCACCTGTAGCAGGAATAGTTACAGCAAACTTATTATCAGCCGCATCGGTAAATACTAGTCTGATATCAGTACCAGACACTTTAAGTACTACTTTAGGTGGGGCGAATGCTTGAGCACCAAAGGATGCACCATTACCCTGGATTAAAATTAAACCTGCTTTTGCAGTTACCCGTCTAGTTAATTCAATTCGAGAAACTAGAACATCAGTTATAAATTCTAGTTCAGTGCCTTCATCAAATTTATAACTTGAGTCTGCTAAATAAGTGGAAACCACTGATTCTGAATCAGCCAATGTGTATACAGGGTTATCTGAGATCCTTGGATGCCATACTAGGTACTGATCGCCCCCAGCTACAACATCACCAATATTTGGCCCTCTAGACCATCTTATAAATTCTCTGATATTGTAAGTACGCCCTCTTAGAATATCCCCTAGCAAAACTAAATAAACTGAATATAAATCAGTCTTAGCTGATGTATTTGCGCTAGTTGAAAGAGTAACTGTAAGTACTGTACCTACGGAAGATTCAGCCTCTACTGTAATAGTGCTATCAGTAAAAGCGGTAACAATAGTGGAAGCGTTTTGAAACTCAGTTGCTTGTGTTAAAGGTGTTGCTGATAGATTGCTGTTAATTTGTAGCCAATCTGTTTTATCACCAAATGTTACACGGGATGTTGAACCTCCGTTAGCATTATTGAGATAAAAGATTTGTGAACCTGGCCATCTTAACGGGTCGGGGAATACTTCTTTTTTATAAAAGTAAGACGTAGCTTGAACATTGGCATTCTGAATAGTGGTATAGCGTGTAGCGGCGGCTGCTCTAGCCCAACTAGTATCTTCAGTTTCACTAGCTAGCAGAGTAAACGCTTCATATAAGTAGGGTGCTGCATCAAACGCAAAACTTACCTCATTACCGACCAATGGCCTAGTAATAGGGTCAATTTCAAATAACGTATTTGTTCCAATCGTTTCACCTGAATAATCAGAGTATACAACAATTAAATTACCGTTAAAGGAAGTGTTTTGTAAAACAACTTTACCAGCGGGTTCTGCTGTTTGTAGGAAGGGATCACCTGTGATACTTTCACTACTTTTATTCATAGCGTAGTTAGTGCCATTTAATTCATAGTTAGATACCCAGTAACTAACTACATACTCAGTACCGCTGATGACTGGCGCTTTAACATAATTCCAAAGTAATCTACCCGTAAGTGAATATACTTTGTAGACATTTGAAAGTAAACCACCTGGAATAGTAGCTACACCATTTGTAAAAGTAAATACTTCGCTAAAGTGTCCTGAATTAAGGGGAGGATTAACTAAAGTACCCTTGCTCACTAAAGGTTCTTTTACGTTAATTAATCGGTGCGGCATAAATAACGTATTTTCAGCACCTTGTAGAGGGATAGTAGCGCCTCTATAGTAGTTAGCGATTAGAGCTTGAGCCATTGCTACAGCCCTGTTAAGCCATGCTACATCGTTAGTCTGCTGGTAGGCTGCTAGAGATGCTTTGCTACCCAAGGCTTGTCCTAGAGTAGTACCTGAGCTAGCAGGTAAGTAACTACCTTTCTTTAATAAAGGGTGAAAGCTATTTACTGAAATAGAATTAGCGTTAAGTAGGAAGGGTAATGTATTCCTTGTATAGGTAAATAGGAATAAATCAGCCCCATCCAATAAATCTAGAATATCATTTTCACTAAATTCATCTAATAGTTCTAAACATGCACCACTAGAATCTTCTAAAAACGTTGCTGAGAATGCATAGATGTTAGTAACGCCATTTGTTCCTTTACTGGTAAGTTTCCATTCTTTACAAACGTAAGTGCGTTTAGGGTAAGTTGGGTAAGGTTGCCATTGAAACGGGATAAACCCGTTATAAAGCGTTAAATCGGCTGAGACAGAATCAGATTCAGCCTTAGTTAATACAGCAGATAATTCCCATTCAATTAGAATGTTAGAGGCTGCGGGTTCATTGGCTGTATAGCCATCACCTAATTGATTTTCATATACCGGATATTTAGGCTTAGCCCTAATATTTAAGCTAGGGTCTAATGTTAAGACAGGGACTACCATTACTTACCTACGGCTAAGTTAATATCTTCCCATCCGTGGGTATAGAATTTTGTATTTAGGGAGTAAACACCTGGCCCTGCTTTAATAAAAGCTAGTTGCGCTGATGTGTTGGTAATCCAATGCCCAGAAGCTTTGCTAGGAGATTGTCTAAAGTCAATTGCAGTAGAACCCCAGTAGTTGTAGGCTGAGTTATTAAATGCGTTAGATGGAAGCGTAACAGCAGGACTACCCACAGCTATATACAATTCATTGTTCGATGCAGCAACGGTATACCCAGCATCTAAATTTCCAATTACTCTAACTGAAATACCTAAAGGTACAGATACAGTGTAATTGGTCTGAGTAGTGGCAATCGTGGTATCAACGTCCAGTCTAGAAGTAACAAATAGAAACGTATCACTTCTTTGGATAAAAGGAACTAAAAAGCCACCATTGCGAATAATTGAACCTACTCGCCTATAGTGAGTATAACCACTTGGTAAGGTTGGGGCTGTTGCTGAAATGCTGAAAATAAAATCGTTTGCTGAGGTAGCAGGATTAAAAATGGCGTAACAATGATAAGTAGTATTAGCAATGTTACCCGTATCCAAACCGCCTACATTATTACCGGCTACCCATGCAGCATCTAAGCGTTTAGTTTTTGCAGTAAATAAAGCACTTAATCTAGTAGTACCGTTAGTAACAATAAGCCTACCGGCACTAAAATCAATATCGTTATTAATATCAGTGACATTGTTAGCTATGGTTACTTCAGGTAAAGAAAAACCATAGTCAGTGATAGCTACAGCCTCACCGCTACCAGATGTAGAAGGAGAAGGATAAAAAGGCATTAAACTATATACCCCTCAAAACCGGCTAGAGAACTGGTATCACCTACACCGCATACAGCAGAGATAGCCCCGGTATACAAGTTATTAACTGTGATTTCATAGGCATCACCGGGATTCATTTGAATACCCTGGCCTGCTACTACATTGGCGTTTGTAGACACCTTTAAGTGTAGCCAAACAGTTTCAGCGCCAATATTTCTAACAAAGAATGAACCTCTGTTAGGTTCGGCTGCGACTACGTTAGCTTTAGTGGCGGATACTGCGACAGTGAAAGAATTGGTATCAACAATTTTAAGAGGTTCAGTTACAACGGGAATAGACGTTTCTACAGCCGTTTTAATAGCGTTGACAATTGCGGTAAATGCAACCTCTTGTTTAACAATTGAGCGTAGTAGTGCGTTACCTGATGAATCTAGGCCGTCTTGAAAAACATCAAAGGATGCTAGGTTACTATCTCTACCTGTAACGGGTAATTCATACGTTCCTTCTGCCATTTACAATAATCCTAATGGTAAAGTCAATAAATCTAATGGATCTTCAAAGTTCAATCCTATTCCATTGTAACCAATATAGATTTCAGCCGATGTTTGCCAAGTTGATACCTTACCATTCACTAATAGACAAGCCACTCTAAAATAATAAAAGTTGTCATCTAAGGCATCAATAATTTCAAATTGATTTGAATAAACTGTTTTAGTTTCTCGCCATGAACCGAGGACACCCCGCTTATGTTCAACAATATAAGCGGTTACAAATTCAGAAGAGTTAGGAGGCGGTTGCCATTTACAAATGATTGTGTTTGATAAAATAATGCCGGTTGAACTTCTAGTTACTGAAACCGTACCTAGTAAGTTAATAGGAGGTTCAGCTACAACAGGAGCTAATGACTGAATCTGCCTAGGCTGAATACTAAATTCATTTTCAATAAAGTCATACTTGGATGGCTCATATTGCGCGGCGATTATTTCAATACCGCTTAAATCTTCGCCTGTGGCTTCCATTGTCAATACTCTAAATAACTGAGTATCAACTAAGTCAACAATCCAGTTTGATTCCGGGTTAGGAATTTCACTAAAAGGAATAGTTGTTTCAATGCTAGTGTATGACCCTGTAGGGTTAGCTATATTACGCGACTCTACAGCCCCACTAGGCAGCTTAATTTGAATTGAGTATAGAACCCCCGCCCTAAGTGGTACAGACCTGTCTAGCTTGATTGAATCGGCTCTAGCTTCCATGATTAAGCCGCCTGCCTGTACTAGCGACCTACGGCTATCAGCAACCGCGATAATGTCACCAGGTCTACAGTAAACGCCTAAATGTCGGGTTCTAAAGTTTACAGTCTCAGTTTCATAGAAGTTAGTAGCTAATTGATACCTGCCAGCCCTTACCGCTTGACCACGACTGAAGCAGCCATAGGCGGTAAACTCAGTTTCTCTAATGCCGTAAATATCTACGGCTTCTTCTAGCTCTACAGGCTCTACAGCCTGTCTAAAGAAGTCGTCAGGGTCATTCCACGTTACATAGGCAATGGAGTTTCTAGACCTAATATCAGTTGAGCTATAAGTAAAGCTACCATCGCTTACATCTGCGTTGGTAAACTGATGCGTGATAATGCCGGGTCTATCTTGCCAAAATCTTAACTGTGAGCCATCCCAATAAAGATGAGCGTTGCAGTTAGACAACATTGATTGAATATACTTAAATGCTTCTTCTTTAGATTGAAGGTAGGTACAGCATCTAAATCTACGCTCAACGTTACCAAAACCATCCTTAATAACTTGATTGTTATATTGGCTTATTTCATATAAGTCAGAAATAGCAATTTGATTAGGATTAATTGTTTTACCTAACCCGTAAACCTCATTGGTAAGTAAATCATATACTTGCCAAGCTACATCGGATGTTGGTTCGCTAGGGATGTATAAATTACCATCCCAAATACCTGTAAAATTTAATCCACCTGAGTAGCCTTTATTAATATTTCTAGTGCCGTTAGTATCAACTACAGCATTAGTTGGAATAGCCACCATCCTACCGCCAATTCGGTAAGACCTTGTAGGAACTGAACTAAATTGTTCAGCACTAAATTGTAATCCAACTACAAAGCTATTTGGATAAGTTAATTGAGCATCAATTACTTCTGTATAGCTTTGCCATCTTAAATTTTGAATAACTTTAGATGATTCTGAATCGGGTGTGACTTTAGTAAACCGGACAGCGAATCTATCTATTGCGCCATTTTGATTATTAATGGGAAAATAATGTTCAAATTCCCGTGTATCAGGATACCTTTCAGTAATTGTGTTGTCTAACCTTAAAGTAAATGGCCCTGAACCTTCCTGGATATAAATCTGATATCGCATGGTATTACCATTGATATCCCCGTTCTCTTCAAAGCGCTGTAATTGAAGACCAAATCTAACAATTACACCGTCTAATTGATTGTTAATAATTGAACGGGTTGAAGGAATTACGTTAGATACTTCAACGCCTACACTTTTCTCTGACCCTTGAAAACTAGAAAATCCGCTTAGAAGCCCTTGATTATTAAAACCGTTTTGCTGAGATAATGCGTAACCTTTGAAGTTTTCAGTACCATCTGCATTTTTAATAGGGGTATTTTCAAGGAATATATCTTGTTCATCCCTAAAGCCTCTACATGGCCCTTCAGACAATAATTCTACTACTTGAGCATAGGCAGAGCTAGGAGTACCGGCTTGCTGCTCAATAGGGCTACGGTTAGCACCCCCACCTTTGCCACCTCCACCGCCTCCAATGATTCCGCCTGCACCGCGAAGTTGGAATAGATAATCCAATGGGTCAAATTCAAAAGGGTTTTCCATTATTGCCTAATATCAAACGTCCTAATATTTGCTGAAATAACAATACTTCCAATGGTATGCTCATATCCGAAGAGTATTGGTACGCGCGTACCACTAGAAACCGTATTTACAGCACCACTAAATACAAACGATTTAGTATTTTCTTCATTAGGGTCAGGTGCCGGAGGTTTACCACCCATCACACCTTGGAGAATGAGTAAGCCGCCCATAAGGCCGGTCATTAATGGCGACAACCCTAGTAAGCCAATACCTGAGAAACTTAATCCAATTAAAGCAACACCTAAAATAATTTTACCGATGTTACCAGAACCCATCAGCACAGGAGATATATGAATCTCTTTCCCCTGTGTAGGATCAAATAACTCTTCGGTTTCAAGTTCCCAACATTTCTCTAAATATTCTTTTTCAGGGTCTAATACTTTAACTGAAAAAGCTATGCCATTTTCATGGGCATTGCACATATAAGGTTTGAACCTAGGGAAATTAACCTCAAGTAATCTAACGGCATCCCTTACGCAATGCACGTTTGCTACAAAGTCAGGGATAGCAATATCCGCTAATTCACCGTGTAATACTATCCTTGTATTAGGCATTGATTAAAGACGTATGCCGCCAAATTGAATGGGTTTGATTAATATGTTCAGTACCACCATACACAAAAGTCTTAGAGCTACCTTTGGCAGGGTCTAAATCTAAAGCTATCCCTTTATCAGGGTCTAGCATAATGGCTATATGATGTGGAATAGTGCCTATTAACCGCATTAGAATTAAATCGTGCTTTTTAAGGCTTGATTCAATTTTAACAAAACCTTCATTACCTAAATTCTCATCATAGGCATTCCACACACCTTTTATATAATCACGTACTGATTTAGGTCTAGGGTAATCGTTTACATGAATACCTAAAACACCTTTATAGTAAGACCTAAACAACGTTAGACAATCACAGCGCGGATGATTGTAAGGCCACCCAAGATAATACTCAACGTCAGTTATTGGAAACTTACGCCTGTCTTTTAATGGATAAGGGTGTAGGGCTTTTGGATCAAACAAATCCCAATCATCAATATCAGGGTGACAGTGATAAAGCAAGTAAGGTATTTTAGATGCTCTAGAATTTCTAATATCTGGGTCTGATAGGTAGCCAGGTTTATCATCTCTACAATGGCTATGGAATACAGCAGCAATCTTATCAGGATTATCCCTGAAGAATGATTGAGCTTCTGAATCCATTACAAACACATGTGACCTAGCATCGGAATCACCGATGAAGTCTAAACCCATTTCTTTTAATTCATGTGATGTAAACGTATCTGCTATATTTTCAGCAGGCTTAAACGTTCCGTCTTTAAGTAAAAATCCACAAGTTTCAATATCAGAGTTTTCTAAGGCATAAGCCGCTAACTCTTTTTTTACTTCAATAGGAAAATGTTCAGTTAGATTTAGTTCCATGTTTAGCGCCTTTGGAGTGAAGGGAAACCGCCATAGCGGGCAGTATTAGCTCTTGCATCACAGTCTGAAATTTCTCTACCGCATTTATCAGCGTTAGGATCAAGTGTGGGAGTACCCTGATTAGTGAAGTAGCGAGTCCCTGTGTATCCGCATTGTGGCCCTCTGTAATCCCATACACACTTACGCAAGGCTAGCCTACGGGGTAGGAAAACACCTTCTACATCTATGGGATTACCAAGTACAAATACAATGCCGTCTGATGGCTTATGGGACTGCCTACGGGCAATTCTCATATTTAATTCAGTGATAATTCTATCGCTTAATTGACCAACGCCTAGAGGCTGACCATCTAGGTATCGCTTTTTAGTAATTACAACTCTAAGTTTTGCACCTTCAATATGCTTAAACTCTTGAATTAATTTAGTAATTGTTGCGTCTTTGTCAGCCACAGTAAGCCCAATCTCGGGCTGAGTACCTTCAGAAGTTAATTTAAGTTTATCAATGCCACAGGCTAACGGTACATAGCTTTTGCTGCCAAAAACTACACCTACATGGTTAGTAAAATTAAATTCATCATAAGGGCTTTGTCTATTGTAATTAGACAAAGTGAACAACTGAATAGTTGTACTCTGGCTTAATGCCTGAATTTCCGAAACGATTGGCATCTGTATTCCTTGCCCTAAAAACTTGTTTGAATGTAGAAGTGAATTTCCATAGAGGGGAAGGATCGACCCTTAAAAGCTCAAGATTCCATTCGTTACAAATAAATAGCTTAGGGTCTGCATCAAATCCTGGCGTAAAAGCAAATGGTGCATTTTCAGAATCTTTCAGAAATTGATCAACTTCTAAGCCATTTTTAACTACACCCGATATAGACCAAGTAATCCTAGCTTTATTGATAAAGTCTCTAGGACTGCGAGAAACTACCCCACCTTCAGAAGTTGATACTTCAATGGGACGAATTGAGAGAGATTTTGTATCCTCCCAAAAGCCAGTTAACTCTATTGCAGGGTAGCCTAAATAAGACATAAATCAACTTAATGGGCTAACCCTTATTTTAGCTTTTCTAAATGTCGGGCATTTCAATGTCTGAAACGTCGCCTAAATAATATTTAGCAATCGTTGCTGGTGAATTACCTACCCATTTTGAAATCATCACAGCATCTACACCAGCCCTTAGAGCTAGGCTAATAAAGGTATGCCTCATGTGGTATGGCGTTAGGTAGTCAATGCCTGAGAGGCTTTCTAGAACAGTTTGCCAAGCCCTGTTATTAAAGTTATGCCAATCGATAAACCCGCCTTTAGGGGCAGGAAATAAAAGGCTATCAAGTGCTTGGTTCTCTTTCCGTTGTCCAGTCACAATAGCGGCTATTTTTGCATTCATAGTAATAGCCCTTCTTTCTTCAGTTTTAGTGCCTAACTCAATTACTCCTGAATCAGTCAACTTTTGAACAAAGTTAATTTTAGGCGGCTTAATATGTTTCCATTGAAGCGCTAACGCTTCAGACGGTCTACATCCAGTGCTGAAAATGAATCTAACTAACGGGCTGTAATGTTTGTAATATCTACTTGAATCAAAAGCTTCAATAATTAAATCCCGTTCTTCAATTGTAAAAAATCGTTTGTTACTCGCTGTTATTTTAGTTAAAGGGATAAGTGTTTTTAAGCCCTTAAATGGATTTGATTTAAGAACTCTTGTACTCACTGCCCAATTACAACAAGCGTTAATTAATTTAAGTTGTTTTTCAATCCCTTTAGTAGTTTTACCTTTATGGTCATCAACTAACCAAGTAACAATTTCAGTAGCTTGTTTGGCTAACTTATAAGGACAACGATTAAGTTTATTTTGAATTCGGTTGTAATCGATGAGGCTATTAAGCTTTAAGGATTTAGATTTGAATACGGTAAATTGCCTGAATAAATCAGGTAAGTCTACTGCGTTAACTAAGTCTCTATCAGACTGGATACGTCTAGCCTCATCCAAGTCACGCTGAGCATCGGCTACTGTGCGGCCTACATGGGCATTGGGCTTATACCGGGTAAGTGTGTAGTCAAAGTTGCCTGAGAGTACGTCTAGGGCTATCTGAGAGGCTATAGATTGAGCTTTAGCCATAGCCTTAGGATCTCCGTACTTACCCCCCGGAGAAGGGTTAAAGCTATATCTGTTACCTGCTACTGAGAAACGTAAGACAATGGATCCATTGTTATTTTTAGGCGTTATCTCTTTCACTTAAGACACCCTGACTTAAAACTGACATAGCCTAAAATGCCTACTAAGTCACTCTTGATAAGTAACTATACTCATAGACAATGGTTAACGTTTGTGTATCTGCGGCTTTGCCGCTTAAAGCGATACCTGAACGCTAGTTTTTATAGGATTTTGCAGTATTTTTTCCCAATAGCCTTGTCAGGGGTGACATCAGCTTGCTATCTTAATTGAGCGCTGAAATTTGCGCCCCTAGCCGGGATAGCTCAGTTGGTAGAGCAGAGGACTGAAAATCCTCGTGTCGGCGGTTCAAGCCCGCCTCCTGGCATTATTCTAGCCTCGCTAGTTCGATAATTTAATCTGATATGTTGCTGCGTGACGCGATTAGGCGGGTAGGAGCAGGGCGCGCTCAGCCATATGGCTGAGCGCGCCACCTTAGTTAAAGCCTTGGGGTGCGCTCACGGTGACCGTCTGGAATGTGGCCCATCTCAGGTGAAGCTATGGGTTAGTCGTGAGGATAGCAATCGGTGCCCCGAAAACCCAAGGCAGAGAAGCCTCAAGAGGATATCGCGCGTATAGCTCTTGAGCTTTATCACAAACGGCTACGGCTGGGTGAACTAGGGGATGAACGAAGTGACTGGATAGAGGCCGAGAAAATTGTCCGTAGCCCAACAAAAATGAGGCTGTTTGCCAGTCAACGGCTTGTCCCTGAAGACGGCAAATCTACAAGGCAAGTTTTTAGGTTCATAGCCCGGGATGCCCCGAAGTGGCTCCTATTCTTCTTGCCCCACCTGGGAGAATTGATGAAAATACTGGCGCTTCCTCTAGTCTTAGCTGCTGCCACTAGCTTTGTTACAGGGCGACTCCAAAGGGAAGCCAATCAGAATGCGGTTCTTAAGACGTATTTTGACAAGCTTGAGGAGCTGACCTTTGCACGGAATCTTTTAGCTGAAACACCTAATGAGGGTGCGATCGTGTTGGCTCGAGGGCGAACGGTTGCTGCACTTCGTGAACTAGATCGCTCTAGAAGAACCCAACTTATTGATTTTCTTCAAGCTTCAAATTTATTAGCAATAGATTTATCAAAAACAGAGGACCTCTCAGCAGCACCTGTTATTAGCTTCAGGTGGCAGAATCTGTCCAGCTTAGATTTGCGACGGGTGAATCTGTCCCGCTTGGATTTTCAAGAGGCTATCCTGAATGGCGCCAACCTCAAAGGGGCTAACCTGGAGAGCGCTAACCTCACAGAGGCTATCATGGACAGCGCTAACCTCGAAGGGGCTATCCTGGACAGCGCCCACCTTAGAAGGGCTATCCTGAAGAACGCCAACCTCACAGGGGCTGACCTGAAGAACGCCAAGCTCGAAGGGGCTAAACTGTATGGCGCCAACTTCACAGGGGCTGACCTGAAAAACACTAACCTCACAGGGGCTTCCCTGGGGAACGCCAACCTCACAGGGGCTAACTTGGAGGGTGCCAACCTCACAGGAGCTTTCCTGTATAGCGCAACTTTAACTCAAGACCAACTCGCCCTAGCCAAACTTTGCATCACCACTCTGCCTCAAGACATCACCATCGAGCCAGACCGCGACTGTGAAGAACTGGTCGTTGATCCGGAGACGGGGAAGACAACTACCCCCTGATTCAGAGCTGTCTACTCTACGGTTAGCTGCCATGCGAGGCAACTAATCCAAGGCCTTGCCTGTAGTCTAAACCCCTTATCTGATGGGGCCTTTGCCGTCTTTGGGTCACATATTCTACCTTCACCCCTTGGCAACGAGATTTTAAGCGTTTTGCCCTCGTGCCAGTTGGGCGTTTTAGGCCGGTTGGAGTCCAGGCACAAAATGTAGGGAAATTCTCCTAGTCAGAACTCCGAAATGATGGGGCAGCAGGCGCAAGCTTGGTAGTGTTTGTAGATAAAGGCGCTGCTCACCCTAGCTAGGTAGCTCACAACCACTCCTAAGCAATGATTCCGTCTCTGGTGCTGAGAAGCTATTAGGGACTGACTCCGATTTTTTTGGCCATGGCTAGTTAGACTGGCGCGATCGCTTTGACCGATCCTTGCAAGATCAGGTGTGGTTGATCACAGCCTTGCTGTCAGCCTTAAACCCCCAACGGATACAGCAGGATGTTCCAGAGCAGTTTGCTCAGGCATTGCTGGGTTTTTTTGCCAGTAGAGAGCCTAACCCTTGTTCTTTGAGGGCTAAACGATTCCCGTTGGGAGTCAAGATACTCCGTTTAGGAATCCTTTTAGGGCGGGCGAGTCGGTAAGCTGTGGGCTGGTTTTTGCGAGGTAGGCTCGCCATGGGAGCAACAGCACAGGGGTATCAAACGATTTTGGCGACGTATCTGAAACCGCAGCGAGGGCGGTTTGGGTGGTTGGCGATCGCCCTGCTGGGAGGGATTGGCTTACAGCTGCTAAACCCTCAGATTTTGCGCTACTTCATCGATACTGCGATCGCGGGTGGGCAGCAGCGATCGCTGCTGCTGGCGGCGGGGGCGTTTATGGCGATCGCAATTTTGCAGCAGGGGCTAGCGATCGCCACCACTTACTTCAGCGAAACCATTGCCTGGCGCGCTACGAATACCCTGCGCCTTGATCTGGCCCGCCACGCAATGGGCCTTGATCTGGCCTTTCACAAAGCCCACACCCCCGGCGAACTGGTGGAGCGGGTCGATGGCGATGTGGATGCTCTCTCCCGGTTTTTCTCGCAGTTTATGTTGCAGGTGGTAGGCAATGGCCTGCTGGTGGTCGGCGTCTTACTTATGGTGTGGCGCGAAGACTGGCGCGCCGGAGTGAGCCTGAGCCTGTTTGCCCTGATGGCCTTTGGCGTTTTGGGTAGCCTGCAAAACCTGGCCGTTGGCCCCTGGGGTACCTACCGCCAGATCAGCGCCGAATTCTACGGCTTTGTGGCTGAGCACCTCAGCGGGCTGGAGGACATCCGCGCCAACGGGGCCGTCGGCTACGTGATGGATCGGTTTTACAAAATTCTGCGGCGGTGGCTGGCAGCCTTTCATCAGGCTCGCTTTACCAGCACTTTGCTGTGGGGCAGCACCGTGGGGCTGTTTACGGTAGGGAATGCGATCGCCCTAGCCGTTGGTGCCTACCTCTGGAGCCAATCCGCCATCACCATCGGCACCGTCTACCTGCTGTTTTACTACGCCACCCTGCTGCAAGACCCCATCGAGCGCATCCGCGAAGAGCTAGAACAGCTCCAACAGGCCCAAGCCAGCATCCAGCGTATTCAGGATCTATTGGGGTACCAGGCTCAGGTGAGCCCCGGTGGTCAAGGAGTTTTACCCAGAGGCGCACTATCGGTGGAGCTTGAAGAGGTTTGGTTTGGTTACCAAGAAGTAGGCGACTGGGAGCGTGGGAGCATAGACGAAACTAGTACTGATGAGATAAACAAATCCCAACCACCCACCGACCCACCGACCCATCCACCCGCCTACCCAACCACCCGCCTACCCACCCACCCACCTACCCTCCAATCCCTCACCCTCCACCTCCCCGCCGGTCAAACCCTCGGCCTGCTAGGCCGCACGGGCAGCGGCAAGAGCACTCTGGCACGGTTGCTGCTGCGGCTGTACGACATCCAGCGGGGGCAAATCCGCCTGGGGGGAGTAGATATCGCCCAGGTATCGCTGCGGGAGTTGCCGCACCATGTGGGGTTTGTGACTCAGGATGTGCAGTTGTTTCAGACTTCGGTGCGCAATAATCTGACGTTTTTTAATGGGCACATTGGCGATCGCGCCATTTTGCAAACCCTGGATGAGCTAGGCTTGATGCCCTGGCTGGAAGCACTACCGCAAGGGCTGGATACAGAACTAGGAGCCGACAGCGGCGGGCTGTCGGCGGGGCAAGCACAGCTGCTGGCCTTTGCGCGGGTGTTTCTCAAAGATCCGGGGCTGGTGGTGCTAGATGAAGCCTCGTCGCGGCTCGATCCGCTGACGGAGCAGCTGATCGAGCGGGCGGTGGATCGGCTGTTGGTGAACCGTACAGGAGTTATCATCGCCCACCGGCTAGAGACCGTGGAGCGGGCTGACCAGATTTTGATTTTGGAGCAGGGGCAGGCGGTGGAGTACGGCGATCGCGCTACCCTCTTGACCAACCCCAATTCCCAGTTTTCGCGCTTGCTTAAGGTCGGAGCGATGCCCGATTAATCTTGAAACTGTTGCCAATGCTGCATCCCCAGTTCAGCAAGGATAGCGGACTGGCTTGAATGGCCCCAACCGGGTGATTGGGCCGCTTGCCAGAATCAAATCAATAAATGAGAATAAGTCTTATTTGCTGGCTACGGTTCCTGAATTCCTTTGGCACGCTGCTTTCACTCCCATGACCATTCTCCTTTCAGAAAAAGAACAGTCGGCATCCTTATCAGCTACGGCTCACCCGTCACTGTCGGGCAACTACGAGCTGGTGATTCAAGCCCCCCAGTCGACCAGCCGAGGCTATAAGCGATCGCTCAACCTCAGCCGTGGACTGAACTTGCTGATCCGCGACTACTGGTTGCAAGACACCTTGGTTGAAGAAAAATTGCCGGAAGCACCTGGGCGAACCCTAGAATTTGGCTTTAACCTGCACATTGTCCCAGACGATGAGCACTCAGCAGAGCCAACTAGCCCGAATAATTTTCTTGAATTCAACGAAACTCGCACCCAAAGTCTTTTTCAAGCTTGGTCTGGGCAGCGGCGAGTGTTGAAAATCGATCTGCACTTGATCACTCAAGCTGGCTCCTTGGCCTTTAGTGCTGAACAATTAGAGCTGATTCCGGCAGAACTACAGGCCGCGATCACCGCCGATGGAGACATCTGGTACCAGCCTGTGGGATCAATTTCCCCAGCGGTTCAGCTGGTGCTCGAACAAATTCTCAACTGCCCCTACACTGGCTCCATTCAACAGGTCTATTTAGAGGGAAAAGCGTTGGAGCTGATTGCCCTGCAAACGGCTCAGTGGCTAGAGGCTGGCCCCTCTAGGCTGGCCCAGCGGCTGAAGCCCTCAGATGTTGACCGCATTTATCAGGCCAGAGATCTGGTTGCCCAACGCCTGGACGATCCCCTGTCACTGCTGGAACTGGCCCGGGCCGTAGGTCTCAACGACTGCACCCTAAAGCGTGGCTTTCGCCAAGTGTTGGGTACGACGGTGTTTGGCTATCTGCGACAGCAGCGCCTGATTAAAGCGCGACAGCTGTTGCAAGACACCGAGATGAGCGTGGCAGAGGTCACCTATCAGGTGGGCTACAGCCACGCGGGGCACTTCGCCGCCGCCTTCAAGCGCGAGTTTGGGGTCAGCCCCAAAGCCTTCAAAAATTCCGTGCTGTGACTGAATTGTTCCGTGCCGAGGCAGACGCGATCGCACCTTTCGCCCTAAAGTTCCTATACCTAGATGAAAACTATTCGCATCTAGCTTGTTAAATACTTGAACGGTGGTGTGAGGGATATGACTCAGCAGCGGATGGGATGGAGCGTGTGGGTTGGCGTGATGGGGGCGATCGCAGCCCTGGCTCAGCCGCTGGCGGCCCAGGCAAATGATGAGACTGTGGATGGGTGGATGAGTGGGCGAGTGGATGAGTCCGAACAACCCACGCTTCCATCCACCCCGCTACCCATCCACCCTGTCACCACCGTAGACGAGTGGATGACCCAGATCGCCCAGGCCACAGTGCAAATTACCGGGGTGCGGGTAGAGTCTACCGAGGCGAGCTTGCAGGTGGTGCTGGAAACGGCGGCGGGTGAGCTGTCGGCACCCACCACGCGATCGCTCGGCAACGCCTTGATTATCGATATCCCCAATGCGGTGCTGGCTCTGCCCGATGGGGGTGAGTTTCAACAGGCCAGCTTAACGGCAGGTATTGCTTTTGTTAGCGTTACGGGTCTGCCAGACAATCAGGTGCGAGTTTCCATTACCGGCAACGATGCCCCGCCCAGCGTGGCGGTCAGTTCGGCGGCCCAGGGCTTAGTTTTGGCAGTCACCCCCGGGTTGGCAACCGAAGCCGAAGCGACCGAGGAGGCCATTCAGCTGGTGGTGACCGCGACTCGAACCGAAGAAGAATTACAGAACGTTCCTCGCTCCGTCACGGTGATTACCCGGGAAGATATTGAGCAACAAACTCGGTTCAGCGAGGACCTGGGGGATATCTTGTCTCAGCTCGTCCCTGGCTTTAGTGCCCCCACCAGCCGCACCAGTACCTTTGGGCAAACCCTGCGGGGACGCGATATTTCGGTGTTGATTGACGGCATTCCCCAAAACAGCAACCTGGGCTCTGTCCCCGCCGCGCTGACGACGATTGATCCGCGCTCGGTTGAACGAATTGAAGTGCTCCGTGGCCCCAACGCAATCTATGGCGGGCAGGCCACAGGCGGTTCAATCAACATCATCACGCGGCAACCGGATGCGAGTCCCGTGAGCCAGACGATCGACATCGGTGGCAGTGCCGCCTTCAACGAGGCCTTTCTGACTGGGGATGGGTTTGGTTATAACGCGCTTTACTCAGTATCAGCGGCGACGGAGACGGCCAGCATTTTGGGCAGTCTGTCTTACACCTCGCGCGGGGTGTATTACGATGCGGAGGGCGATCGCATCCCCAGCGACTTAACCGACGCCGAGACGGACGAGGTGAACCTGCTGATTCGGCTAGGGGGGGAACTCAGCCCAGAGCAGCGGTTGAGTTTCACCTTTAACCACTTCAGCCAAATCCAGAACGTCTCCTATATCAGTGACCCTGAGGTGAACGATATTGAGGGGGTACAGAAAGCCCAAGCCATTGAACTACCGGCAGGCACTCAAATTATTGATGCCCCCAATGAGGCCTCTCTAGAAACGACGAACCTCACCCTCCAGTACTTCCATGATGACTTGCTCAACAGTGAGGTTTCGGGGCAGGTCTTTTTCCGCAACTATGAGTTTGTTGGCGGCCTGCCCACCGATCTCCGGGAGTTTTTTGGCATTATCTCCCAATCCCCCGGAAGTACTCAGCAGTGGGGGGGCCGGCTTCAGGTCAATACGTCGTTTAATCCTGAAGACACCCTGAGCTTGCTCTGGGGGCTCGATTATGTGCGGGAAGACAGTTCTCAGCGGTTTAACCTGTTTGACCCAGGTGAGTTTGACGCCAGCGGCGGACTGGTTTTTCGCAAGATTGGCGAGGTTGATTTTGTCCCTCCCTACCGCTTGAACGACCTGGGCATTTTTGCTCAGCTGCAGTGGGATGTTGTCGATCGCCTCGCCCTGAGCGGCGGGGCACGGTATGTCAATCTCAATATTGATACCGACGACTACACCACCTATGACGGCAATAGCGTTGAAGGGGGCACGCTGACTGCGGATGATGTGGTCTTTAATCTGGGCTTAGCCTACGAAGTTGTGGATAGCTTGACGGCCTTTGCCAGCTTTTCCCAGGGCTTTTCGCTACCGGATATTGGCCGGGTGCTGCGCTTTGCCCCTGCCGGCTTTGCCGTTGAAAGCGGCATTGATTTGACGCAGCCCCAAAAGGTCGATAACTACGAAATCGGCCTGCGGGGCAACTGGAACACCGTGCAGGCGTCTGTAGCCGCGTTTTATAACTACTCCAGTTTGGGCACGAGGTTTGCCGTAGTGGATGATGGCCCCCTGCAAACCGTGCGATCGCCCCAACGGGTCTACGGGCTAGAAGGTGCCCTTGATTGGCAACCCAGCGATCGCTGGAGCCTCGGGGGCACGGCCGCCTGGTTAGAGGGTGGAGATGATGCTGATGAAGATGGCGATTTTACGGCGCTTAACAGCATTATCATTCCGCCGTTTAAGCTAACTGCCTACGTGGAGAACGAAACCCTGCCGGGCTGGCGAAATCGCTTGCAACTGCTGTTTTCTGGTGACCGCGATCGCGGCTTCAATGCTGGTGCCGATGATGCCCCCATCAATAGCTATATCACCCTTGATCTCTTGAGCGGCGTCCGCCTTGGGAATGGAGAGCTAGCGCTGGGCATTCAAAATCTGTTGAATACCCAGTATTACCCAGTATATTCTCAGTACTTCGCCCCCTTCTCTGACAGCGACAACCGAGCGGGCCAGGGCCGAACGATGAGTCTCAGCTATCGAACAACGTTCTAGGGAGGTAATAGTGCTGAGGCGGAGATAACTGTAAACCTTGGGGAAATGTTCTGGGTGCATACCAATTTTGCCAGTTCGCCTCCCTCACCCCCCCACCCCTTCTCCCTTAGGGAGAAGGGGAGCCAGGCTTCGTCCCTCTCCCTCAGGGAGAGGGATTTAGGGAGAGGGCTACAAACCTAGGATGGCCCCTAAGCTTTTCCTATAGATTTACCTGGTAAGTCAACTAAATTGATGATCGCTAGTTATCGGATTCTCAAGCCTTTTTTGCTATTTTGTCTAACTCTGCTATTGAGCTGGGGCTGTAGCTATCGTCCGTCAAATAACCCATCTCAAAGTTCTTCAAGCGTTTCCCCAGATTGTCGAACGATCGCCCATGATGCTGGGCAGACGGAGGTTTGCGGGCAGCCTCTTACCATCGTTGCCCTCAGTCCCTACATTCTAGATATGATGCTTTCCCTAGGCGTAGAGCCAGCGGGATATGCTGCGGCCGATGTGACCAAAGATATGTTGCAACGGCCTAAATTCGACAACCCCAAGCAACAAATTCCTTATTTGGGAAGTCAATTAAACGGTCAGCCGGTTAATTTAGGCGATCGCCACAGCCCTTCTCTAGAGGCGATTGCTCAATTGCAGCCAGATTTGATTTTAGGTGAGAGCTGGCAGGGTACCCAAGGCAAGTATAATTTATTGTCTAAAATTGCGCCGACGGTGTTGGTTGACGATACCAAGGACGGTTGGCAGCACAGTATTGAGATTGTCAGCAAAACCTTAGAGAAACCAAAGCAGTTACAGCAAATCAAGGCTGACTATGATGCCAAAGTCTCAGCTGCCCGCGCTCAGTTAGCCTCAGCTGCAAGCAAATATCCTCGGGTATTGCTGATCAGTTCTGGAAGCTTATCTCAGGCGATTTATCCTTACAACGATACCGTGTTTTCAGAACTGATTGAGCAACTAAACTTTCAGCTTGTAGACACAAAATCAGTTCTTTCTGACAACCCTACAATTTCGCTTGAAATCTTGCCGCAGCTAGAATCTGATATTACTATTGTCGTTGCTTGGAATGATGCTGACAAAGGTGATGCCCAGGGATGGGAAAAAATACAGCAAGAGTGGAACAGCGTTCCTGTGTTAAGGCAAATGCCAGCGTCTCAAGCCGAGCGAGTCTTTTTCTTAGATGCGCGTTTATCCACCATGCGAGGCCCTGTAGCAGCGGCGGCTATTTTGGAGAGCTATCTAAGTTTTTTGACCCCTCTTAACTAACATGGAACAACTCTTCTGTGCTGAGCAGGCTCGTCAGTCTGGCATTGATATTGTCGGTACCGCCTCTGAGCACCACCTCTACGTAGCGATCGCCTGCCCGCCTCCCTGGGAACCCGCTGACCTCGACTCTAAAGGCATTCCCGAAAACCTGCGATCGCTCGGCAAAGCGCTCTACGACGACTACGATCGCTACCAAACCCGCTTTCTACTGATCCACAACGAGCAACTCCAGCTGGAGAACTGCACTCGCGTATTGGTGTTTCGCAAACCCTCCGGCTTTGCCACGAGTTATGAAAAGCAAGAATTTCATCTGGCAAGCACTGAAGAGGTTGCACCCTTGGTGCAACAGGTGGTGATGGGGGAACCCGTCAATGCGATCCCGGTAGATGAGCCCAGTCGCGATATTTTGGTCTGCACCCACGGTAGCCGCGATCGCTGCTGCTCCCGCTTTGGCGCACCCCTCTACCACCAGGCCCGCAAACTCGTTGCCGAACTGGGCCTGCATAAACATCCGCATCTGGCAGGCTAGCCACATCGGCGGCCACCGCATGGCCCCTACTGCCATTGACTTTCCCTCCGCCCGCTACTACGGCTACCTAGATGCCGAGTCTTTGCGGTCAGTGCTCACCCACAGCGGCGATATCCACACCCTAGACACCATTTATCGGGGCTGGGGCCTGTTGCCCTGGGCCGCCCAGATGCTCGAAAAACAGCTATTGCTCACCCACGGTTGGGACTGGCTGACCTACTCGGTGTCTGCTCAAGTGCTAGAGCACGACGAAGACGAAACCTTCAACCGAGTAGAGCTATCCTACAAAACCTCAGGGGGCGAGCAGCAAACCCACCGAGCTGAGGTGGTTGCCGACTCAACCGGCACCGCTCAGCTCAAAGGCTCCTGTGCCAGTAAGGCATTGTCTGCGGTCACCCCTTACCAGGTGAAGACTTTGGCTCTCTGCCCAAGGTAGGGGCTGAGGCCCAAGGCAAAACCCAAACTTAAGCTATTGAGAATTAATACCAATTAAGCTAAGCTTTTTTCTATCCTCTCTCACATCTAATGCTTTGGATGTAATTGCTAGGGGTTGCTCCAAAGGCCTGTCTGCAAGGAATTGTCGGCTGGCGTTGGGGCAACCCCGTTTTATCACTCCCGTTTTATTGCTATAGCGCTGCTGCGCCCGTCGCTATGACCATTACCCTTTCCCAAGCTGACTACGCGAACTGGCTCGACGAGGCTACCGCAACAGACGGCGAAGTAACGGCTTATCCTGCTGCTCTCGGGCAGGGGCAACAGCGCTATGTGGCCCTGCGCGAGGGCGTCGAACTCTGTCTGGAAGAGATCTGTCTGCACGATGATCTGGAGATCAGACACTGCGATCGCGAACATCCACTGGAATTTATTTTTGAGCAGGTTCAGAGCGGCGGCAAAAGTAGTCAGCGCTACGTCTTTTTTGGCAGTGGTCTGGCCCCGGCGGAGGCCTGGCGGGTCCCCGGTAATCGACGGATTGTAGGGATCAACGTCCATATCGATCCCTACGCCTTCCACCAGTGGATTGGGGAGGCTTGCGACGATCTCCCAGACCTGTTGCGCCCTGCGGATCAACGCTACCTGGAGCGCTCTGGCACCCCCACGGCGGCTATGCAAATGGCGGTGCAGGCGATTTTGCACTGTCCATTTCAAGGGTTAACCCAACGGCTTTATCTGGAAAGCAAAGTGTGGGAGCTGCTGGCGCTCTTGATTGAAGACCTGAAATCAATGTCTGACAGCTTCAGCCCACCGACCCTCAAAGCCGACGATGTAGAACGCATTCACTATGCCAGCAAGCTGCTGTGCCGTCAGATTGCCCATCCCCCCACGCTGATTGAGCTAGCGCGGGCGGTAGGCATCAACGACCACAAGCTCAAGGTGGGCTTTCGTCAGGTTTTTGGCACTACGGTATTTGGCTATTTGCACGAGCACCGCATGGAGCGATCGCGCCAGCTACTCGAATCGGGCGACCTCAGCGTCACCGCCGCCGCCGAGGCCGTAGGCTTTGCCAGCCGGGGACACTTCGCCGCCGCCTTTCGCCGCAAGTACGGCGTGAATCCGGGGGTGTATGTGAGGGGGAGGAGGGCGTAGGGGGTGGGTGGGTAGGCGGGTAGGCGGGTGGATGAGTAGATGGGTAGATGGGTGGATGGGTTGGTGAAGTGTGCGACGAGTGAAGGGTAGAAAGACAATCTCCCTATATTTATTAGGCGTGTAGGTGTGTGGTGCAGAGCATAAAGCGGAATCGGGCATTGCTGAATCGAGGAATGAACCGGCAAAACCTTTAGACTCTGCCTGGCCCCCTAAATCCCCGAATTCTGGGGGACTTTGAGACTCTGGCTCCCCCCAAAAATGGGGGCTGGTGGGGCAAATCATACTTGCGTTAAGCAACGCCCGGAATCGTATCCCATCCACTCATCCACCCGCCTACCCATCCACCCATCTACCCATCCACCTGCCCACTCATCTACTCTCCCACTTGCTCCCAGAAACTCCCAAATCTGATCGCAAAAACTCCGTCTAGGGATCATCCTTCGCTTTAGTGGTTCCCACTGACCTGTATCTTGTTGAGAAGTATTCCTGATTGTCTCAAAGCTATGGATAGCTAGGGCATTGTCCTCAACGATTTACAGGTGGTGTGATGGGAGTTCGATTGCAGCGGTTGGTGTGGTTGGCGGGATGGCTGGCGCTGGTGCCAATGGCGGCTCAGGCTGAAACGGCGCTGCCGTTAGTGGAGGTGGCACCCAGCGGGCAGGCGGCAGATCTCAATCTGGCCCAGGGGGCAACGCAGATTACCGGCGTGCGGGTGGAACCCGACGGTCAGGGAATTCGCCTGGTGCTAGATGCCAATGAGGCGCTGGGAGAGCCTACCACCTCGGTAGTCGGCAATGCGCTGGTGGCAGACATTCCCAATGCGGTGCTGGCGCTGCCGGAGGGCGAGAGTTTTGAGCAGTTTGGCCCTGCCGAGGGCATTGCCCTGGTGAGTGTGACCAGCCTGGGGGATAACCGAGTAAGGGTGTCGATTACCGGCAGCGATGGGCCACCAGCGGTGAATGTGAGCTCTGGGGCGGCCGGGCTGGTGCTGGGTGTTACACCAGGGCTAAGCTTGGCCTCTGGAGAGGAAGAAGTCATTCGCATTGGGGTGACGGGTGAGGGCGATGAAGGTTATGCGCCCAGTGACTCCAGCACCGCAACCCGCACCGATACGCCCCTGCGCGACATTCCCCAGTCGATTCAGGTGATCCCCCAGGCGGTGATTGAAGACCGCGATGCGCGGGAGTTGGGCAATACCCTAGAGACAGCGGGTTCGGTGGCCGACAACGGTGGTCGGGGCCTGAGCGCGTTTGGCCCAGGCTTTCTAATTCGCGGTTTTGAGAATCGGGGCGGCGTTTTTCGCGATGGGGTCGAGACATTCTCGTTGGGGGGGTTGAGCACCAACGACATTGAGCGGGTCGAGGTGCTGCGCGGGCCTGCCTCGGTGCTGTTTGGCCAGGGTGAGCCGGGTGGCATTATTAACCTGGTACCAAAGCGCCCGCTGAGTGAGCCGTTTTATGACATCTCTGCGGGTGTCGATAGCTTTGGCAGCTACGACGGAGCGGTTGACCTATCGGGACCCATCACAGAGGACAGCGCTGTTCGCTACCGACTCAATGTGTCCTACGAAAATTTCAACAGTTTTCGCAATTTGGTGGATGGCCGCAGGCTGCTGATTTCGCCGATCATCACCTGGGATATTAGCCCCAGCACCTCGCTGGATGTGTATGGGCAGTATACGAGCGATCGCGAAACTATCGACGAAGGTTTGGTGGTGGGTGCCAATGGCATTATCGATCTGCCGCGCGATCGCTTTTTGGGCGAAGATTTTGGCGAATTTTCCCAAGAGCAGTTCAACCTGGGTTATCGCCTCAACCACGAGGTCAACGAGAATCTTGACCTGCGCCACACCCTTCGATACCAACGATATGCGCCGCGCCGCTACGCCCCCCTATTCGATTCGCTGGATGAAACGACTGGCGAGCTGGGGCGCTTGGCTTACTTTGCAGGTGGCACCTACCAGCGCTTTTACACCAATGCAGAAGCTGTTGGGCGTTTTAACACCGGCTCCATTCCTCACCAGGTATTGTTTGGCGTTGAATATCGCAATACGCTGGAGCAACCCGAGTTTCAGTTCAGCAATTCCTACAACTCCATCAATATTTTTAACCCGGTCTACACGGGCATTCCCTACGCCATCGAACCCGAGTTCTTTAGGGACGACACGATTAGAACTTTGGGCATTTATCTGCAAGATCAGATCGATATTTTGCCGAATCTAAAGCTGCTGGCCGGGGTGCGGTACGACACCGCCGACCAGTTTCGCACGACCCGAGATATCGGCCAGCCCCGCGAAGAGTTTAGCCAGTCAGACAGCGCTTTTTCGCCTCGGGTCGGCATTGTTTATCAACCGATTGAGCCGGTGTCGCTCTATGCGTCGTACACCACCTCATTTCAGCCTTCCTTTGGGGTCAGCCGCAACGCTGACGAATCCACCTTTGACCCCGAGCGGGGTCGACAGTTTGAGGTGGGGGTTAAGGGCGATATTACCGACAGCTTAAGCTTTACTGCGGCCCTGTTCGACATTCGCCGCCGGAATGTGCGAACTCCTGACCCCAACAATCGTCTGTTTTCAGTGCAGACGGGCGAGGTGGCGAGCCGAGGCTTTGAACTGGGCTTAGGCGGCGAAGTTTTGCCGGGGTGGAACCTCACCGCCAACTACACCTTGCTAGATGCCTTTGTCAGCAAAGACAACTCCATTCCGGTGGGCAATAGTCTGGCCAATGTGCCCGACAACCAATTTAGCCTGTGGAGCACCTACGAGCTACAAGAGGGAAGTTTGGAGGGGCTAGGCTTTGGCCTGGGATTGTATTACGTCAGTCAGCGAGCGGGTAATTCTGACAATAGTTTTACGCTGCCCAGCTATTTTCGCACCGATGCAGCGCTGTTTTATCGCCGCGACAACTGGCGAGCCCAGCTCAATGTCGAAAACCTATTCAATAGCCGTTATTTCACCTCGTCGGATCAGTTTTTGGGTGTAACTCCCGGAGCACCGCTGTCGGTTTCAGCTAGGGTGGGGGTGGAATTTTAGGACAGTAAATAGGGTGCATCCTACTTCTGCAAGTTGACCCAACTTGCGGGAAGAGCATAGCTCTACATCCCCTTCTTCCTTGGGGAGAAGGGGAACCGGACTTTCAACGTCCCTCTTCCTCAGAGAGAGGAATTTAGGTGCAGCTTCCTTCCTGCAGGGTGGGCCGACAAAATTGGGACGAACCTGAGTGAATAAGCGATCGCAAGATAAATGAGTGAGGTTAGACATTTGAGCTTACAAGTTCTAAGACAGTGGGCAATCAACCTTGCCCTGGCGCTAGTGACCCTGGGATTAGTGGTTGCTTGTCAGGGGGGAGAATCAACCGTTGATCAATCGGCTGCGGTGGATTGCACTGAGGTTGAACATGCAGCTGGAACGACCTGTGTGCCGAAGACCTATGAGCGGTTGGTGACGCTAGATGGGGTGACGTTTGAGTATGCGATCGCATCGGGTCTCTCCCCCATTGCCACAGCTATGGGCGGCTTGATGGAGCACATGGCGGAGCAAGTGGCCCAGGTCGAGAACGTCGGGCAGACGGGAGAGCCCAATCTAGAGCAGGTGCTGGCCCTCAAGCCCAATTTGATTGTGGGGCTTAACGACAATCAGGCGGCCTATGCCCAGGCCACTCAAATTGCGCCAACGCTTATGTTTACCTTTGAGCATAGCGGTCAGTGGAAAACATTGTTTCAGCAGATGGCGGCGGCTCTGGGGCAAACGGATGCGGCGCAGCAGACGATGGCCGATTACGATGCGAGAACAGCAGACTTTAAGGCTCAGATGGGCGATCGCCTCAACGACCTTCAGGTGTCGGTGGTGCGAATTTATCCTGACACCATCAATCTTTACCTGCGCGATTCGTTTGTGGGCACTGTGTTGCAAGATGCGGGGTTGGCCCGACCGACCGCTCAGGATATTGGAGCCGATGAGGCAGCGAACCTTTTCGACAACCCGATTCAAACCAGCATTAGCCGAGAGCTGCTGGGGCAGGCCGATGGCGATGTCATTTTTCTCTGGACGGGTGAGAACACCCCTGAGGCGATGGCATCGGCCGAGCAAAAACTAGAAACGCTGCGACAAGACCCGCTCTGGCGACAGCTCAAAGCGGTGCAGGCTGGGCGTGTCTACACCGTACCCAGCTACTGGATTGGCAGCGGCCCGATCGCAGCCAATGCCATTCTGGATGACCTGTTCAAATATCTTGTGGAGCCATCGTAGGCATGCCCGACCAGTTGATTGTTTGCAAAAGCTGTGGCTTTTCTGAGGATGAAGAGAAGCGCGATGGGGAAACGGGCGGGGAGCACCTGCTGAAGCACCTGGCAGCGCTCTATGATCAGTGGCCTCGCAAGGGTGAACTGGCGATCGAGACGACAGGGTGTTTGTGCATCTGTGAAAAGCCCTGCGCGATCGCCTACGTGGGCACCGGCAAGCCCACCTATCTCTTTGCCGACCTTGACCCTGCCACCGGCGCTGCCGATCTGCTCACCGCTGCTGAGCTATATCTCGACAGCAAAGACGGCATGGTGCCCTGCTTCAAGTTGCCTGATGAGCTGCAATCTCGCAGAATGGCGCGAATTCCACCCGCACCTTAGGTGATTTATAGCTGGGGACGACGCTGCCGTTATATTTTCACGTCACCCAGTGAATCGTGGCTGATGCGATCGCATGCAGTTGTTTGCCCGGTTGAGCGAGGGGTTAGGCGTCAGTGCTCAAGATACGGAGCAATGTTTTTCATGGCCCGCGAGACGTACTCTTCCTTTTCGCCCACGGGCGCGACATAGTGCAATGCTGCCTTTGCGGCTTCCTCGCCTTCGCTTCGAGCGATAATCCAAGCCACCAGGTATTGCGAGGCGAAGCAACCGCCGGCTGTGGCGACGTTACCCGCTGCGAAGAATGGCTGGTTGAGAACTTCGACCCCGGCTTCTTGAACCCAGGGCTTTGTTGTGAGGTCTGTGCAGGCGGGTACGGAACCGAGCATGCCGAGCTTTGCCAAGATGAGCGTTCCGGAGCATTGCGCTCCGATCAATTGGCGTTGGGGATCTAGGCGCAGGCGCGACATAAGGTCTTTGTCAGCTACTACCTCTCGGGTTTTGACGCCACTGCCAATGATGACGGCGTCGGCAGCCTCAACTTCGTCGAGGCTGGATTGAGCGTGGATCGTGACTCCATTCATTGATGTGACAGTTGGCTCGGGGCAGCACAGCGTCACTTGCCAATCTGGCTGCTTGATTCTGTTGAGCACGCCTAGTGCAACGAGAGAATCCAGTTCGTTGAACCCCTGAAATGTGAGGATTGCTATGCGCATGCTGGCGATAGGAAGGAGTCAGTAAGTTGGGTTGAGGTAGCGTAAACTTTGCCTTCTCGCAGAGTAACCCAACACCCGCCGTTAATCTAGCACTATGTAATACCACCTGGGACTGTTGGGGTTTCCTTGGTCAACCTACTTACAAGAGATTTGCGATCGCACTCAATGTATAGCGGATGAGGGATGAAGCGATCGCTGTTGCTGCTTACGCTGACAAGTATGTGCTCCTAGGAGCCGACGTAAAAGAAGTGGTTTTATGACTGAGAATCAACATAACAATCCCGACAACGCCCAATCTACTGATGCGGAAACCTTTGATCCTCGTGACCTAGTCACTAAGGGTGGCTACGACAAAGACCCCCAAGAAATCCTTTCAAATCCTGCTGTCGTCCCTCAAATGCTCGGCGATCGCCGCGACGAAGATGGCGCAGGTATGGGTCAAGTCGATGACCAAGACTCTGAATAATTTCATTGCGGTCTTTAAGACTAATGGCGATAAACGCTAGACAATGGACTGGCGCTGCCTAATGCAATTTTCTGCCAACCATAAACCTAACCTACAAAAGATCTGCGATTGCGCTGAAACTTTCCATCAATTTGTTGTTGTATCCAAACTACAACAACAAGCGGCATCGGCTTCGGCGGGGTTAAGTAGGAGTCTGGTGGCGGGGTTACTCGGCTAACCAACTGTAGGTGAGGCAATCCATCACAAATTAGAGGCTATTTACAAAGTAGGGTTTGCCGAACCTCCGAGGCGGTGAGTAGGGTCATAGGATCAAGGTAGATGAGCGTAGCAGGTGACAGTGATATCGTCCTCAACCTATGCGACAGACCTTAGTGATACGGAATGGGCCATTCTAGCCCCCCTGATCCCACCGGCTAAAGCGGGTGGCCGTCCGCGAACGACGAACATGCGAGCGGTCTGCAATGGAATTTTCTACCAGCTGAAAACCGGCTGCCAGTGGCATCTGTTGCCCCATGACTTTCCGTCGTTCAATACGGTGTATGCCTACTACCGAAAATGGCAGCGCCAAGGCATCTGGGAACGTATGAACCGCACGTTGTCCGAACAGTGCCGGATTCAAGCCGGACGAGACCCCTCCCCCAGTGCGATTGCGGCAGATAGTCAGTCGGTGAAAACCGCAGAAAAAAGGGGGAGGTATACGGCTACGATGGCGGCAAGCAGGTGAAGGGCCGAAAGCGTCATCTGCTGGTGGATAGTTTGGGCTTAGTCTTGAAAGCTGTAGTCACAGAGGCTAACGCCAGTGAACGATTGGTGACGGCTTATGCGCTCATGCTGTTGCTGGAAGAGTACGCTACGAGTCTGAAGCGAGGCCAGGTGCTCTGGGTCGACCAAGGCTACAGCGGCGATATTTTTGCCCTCGCGGTGTGGCTCATGATTCAGGCTCGCGTTGAGGTCATGAGTCGCTCTGGCAAGGCCTTTGAACTTTTACCCAAGCGCTGGATTGTGGAACGCACGTTTGGCTGGTTGAACTGGTATCGACGGTTGAGTAAGGATTATGAGCGATTACCCGAGATGAGTGAGGCCGCCATCTATGCGGTCATGACTCGTATCATGCTCAAGCGCCTGGCCGCCTAGACCGAACTTTATAAATAGCCTCTTAAGCAACGCGAATGCGGAGAATACGCTGCAATCTTGCGGGCTGTTGCTCGATTTTTTCGATGTGGGGATAGGTCAAGCTTAAAATAAGGCTTTTGCTAGAGCTGCTATGGCTGAGGTTACCTTACAGTATAGTCTTTACGGCGGTCGCGAATATTGAGCAGACTTAGGTCGGGTGAAGTTGTTGGTGAGAAGCTTACAATTCCTACACTATCTAAGCTCCTTAGAATTTTTTCACTTTCTTCAGAACCCGTTTCAAGGCTATGTTGAATGAGTGTTGTAATGTAAAGCCTTCCTGCAAGAATACCTGCAAGTGCTTCATAGAAGCGAGCAGCAAAAATCTTATCTCTCTTTAGTTTTTGCAGCAATTGGGAGCAAGGAATAGACCAGACGCATGAATCTTCTAAGGCTATGACACTAGCTGAAGGAGGATGTCCTTCTTTCACAAAAGACATTTCTCCAACTACATCACCGGGTCGCAACATAGCGACCTTTCGATTGGGTAAAGCACTAATTCGAACTTCTAACGCTCCTTTCAGCACAATGTAAAGTGAGGTAATAGGCGTTCCCTCAAAAATCAAATGCTCACCTTTTAAGATTCGCTCACTTTTACCTACACTAAAAAGCCATGCGCGGGCATCTGCATCTAACTGTTTCCAGCCCTCTAATACTGAGATTACAATTTGCTTACTTGTATCATATTGACTAACATAATTTAATCGAAAAATTTGTTGCTGTCTAATTATGTTGTTTACACGTCTAATAGCAAGAAATGCTGTACCCACAAAGAATAGAAGACCAATAGTAAATCCTGACGGATTTCCACCTGTAATGACCAGAACAGAAAAAATTCCTATAATTCCTGGAATTAAATCATGAATTACAGAAAACAGCTTTTTGTAAATTATATTGAAAATTCTATTATGCCTACTTCGCCTTGAAAGAAAACTGAAAATTCTATTGTGCCTACTTCGCCTTGAAAGAAAATTCATTATATCAACTCCCTCTTGATCTATTAGTAATCCCCAATAGACTAGCCAAGAAACGTCCTATAATTCGACTAGCAATAGCTATCCAAAGTAAAAAGTCAGATCCAACGATGGTATAGCAGGCATAACGATTAATATCAAGCGCATCCTCAGCTTGGCATACATTAAAGCTAGAAAACTGTTGCTTAAGGATTAACTGACCGATTAAATCAGGTAGTTGAAGAATCAGGGCATAAGCAATCATCTCCCGTACTTCTTCCCAGACTTGAAGGGCGAGTTCTTCTCCCATAAGAGAGATCGCTAAAAAGTATAATGGCTCCCCAACATTTCCAATCAAATTTTTAACCCAATAACCGGGACGAGTATTCGGTACTTTTTCGGAAAGTGGATTGGGAAAGCTCGGGGTTGCTGCTATGTTTTTCTCAGACTGGCTTAGAGATTCTGTGACTACTTGAGCCGAATCTGTTTCTGCTTCGGAAAGTGGATTGGGAAAGCTTGGGGTTGCTGCTATGTTTTTCTCAGACTGACTTAGAGATTCTGTGACTACTTGAGCCGAATCTGTTTCTGCTTCGGAAAGTGGATTGGGAAAGCTTGGGGTTGCTGCTATGTTTTTCTCAGACTGACTTAGAGATTCTGTGACTACTTGAGCCGAATCTGTTTCTGCACTATTAGGTTCTGAATTCATTTCAGTCTTTTGGAGGCTAAGCCACCAAGGTAGATAGAGGTTTACGTCACTCTATAAGATTTAGTTATCAGCACCCTATTGAATAAGCTCTATTCGCCCTATGCTTAAGTAAACATATTTACTTCTGATCGCCAACAAATTGTGTAGAACTTATCAATATCTACACATAGGTAAGTAATATGCTTTACAGTTACTTTTTCTTTTGCCCCCTTATTGAGTTCAGTAATATGCAATCTCTTTTTCTCTATAAATCCTTGCCAAGTTAGTGTAGAAGCCTTTGCCTAACAAAGGCCACTGCATTTGCTGGAGAAACGGATTGCCGAACCGAAGAACATGGGAATACTCATGGTTGTATGCAAAATTATAGGCGATCTAATTGAGTAACGCACCCAGCCCGCCCCCGATGGCACCACCCTTTGTCGTCGGGGGCGGCAACCAACATCAAGCTCCACCGCTCGCAACTTGGTCTACTGAGCAGCCCATTTAACAAATTAAGACCGCCGTAAAGCAAACTGGCACAGCTGTATAGCTTACATAAGCCGATGTAAAGCAAAGTGGCACAGCTGTATAGCTTATTGAGGTCGCTGTTTAGAGAAGCTGGTTTTTGTCACTAACAGCTTTCATAAACAATAGCCTCACTTTCACAGGCATTGCCCATACCGTTTTGTCGATCCTAGCAGTAGTCTACAAACTGCTGTCGGTACAAGGTTTATAAACACTAACAGCGCGGTAATCGAGTTGCCATGAAGGTTCTTGAGCCATGTCTTTCGATCTAGTTCTTGCCCTTGAATTATCCGCCCGATCGCGCACAGATCGTTGAGTTTCAACAATCCAACCAGAAATGTTGCTTGTTGAGTTAGTTGTTGAAGGAGATAACAACTCTTGCAAAACCACAGAGTCAACCTTAACCTGCCAGGGGCAAGGAGACTGCCCCCATAAGCTAGAGACCACTTGACCCTTCTCTGGCAACACTTGTAAGCGCAACTGTAGTGCCACATCACTATGATTCCGAACGATCAGGTCTTTATAGCCATAGGAGATCGAAGCATCTTGACCAAGCTGGTAAAAGCGATCGCTCCCATAAGCATCAATGCTATGGCAATGTCGCTCCAGAATCTGGCAACCTGAAACCAAAAACGTATGAAACAGATTGGTGGCAATTAAGCACAGTCCGCCACCAACTCCCGTCTGCACTTGACCGCGCACAAACACGGGTCCTGCCTTAAACCCATTACTTAAGGTTGGATCGCCTACGCAGTTGCAGAAGCTGAAGATTTGCCCAGGATTAAGTTGAAGTTGGTGAATTTTGCTTGCAGCCAGTTGCAAGTTTATGACACGATTTTCCCGAATTTCTGGACTACCACGATCTGGAATGGCTGTGACGGAATCACACCACAAATGAGGGTAAAGGTATGACTGATGAGGAGTTTGTTGCCAAGCATAAAAGAAAGGGTAGCCACGAAGCAGGCTCCTAGCGTACTTGAGGCTAATACGTAGAGATCGTTTCCATTCTTTCAAAACGGCGACTCCTTTATTTATGTACCCAACAGATTTGATAGATATCAAGCAATTCCGCTTCTAGCGTAAAAGCCAATGCCGGGCATCAGCGGCGCGCTATAGCCCTTGATGATGAGAGACCTGCCAGATGCGCGTCCACTGCATGCCGATGTTAGGTTGCAGCACCCATAACCGATCTTTTCCCCGGTCTACCAGCTCCGCCTCCAACTCCACCAAGAGCCTTTCATCGGCGAGTACCAATCCTCTCCAACAATCGGAGGCGTACCGTCCGGGCTATGGACAACGCCGCAGTCATCCGCCAGACCGCACTCACCAACGATGAAGCGTACCGCGTTGCCAGCCTTGTCTATCTCGCTAACTTTAAAGAGGCCAATCCACGTCGGGGCGCCTGGCCCCGTCCCTGAGCGCGTGTCTGTTGCAGCCATCTCAAGCGCAGAGCGACTTGCAGCGAATCTAGCCGCGAACGCGAGATCGAAACTGACGCCCGCAAAGACGATGACAAGAAAAACTAACTGGATTACGAAGGGGTAAGGGAGTATTTTAATCAGCCGCTCGCGTTTCCTCAGACCTTTTCCTAGCAGGCCAATAGCAGTGGCGACTGTGACCGCGCCAAAGGCAAGGCCGCCCAGGAAGTAGAATACGAAATCCAACATGGACACTCCATCACTGGCGCTGACGAGTGCGATGCTTCCCCATAAGAGTGCTGCGCCTGCGAGCGCCCAGAAGATAGAGTTTGACCTTTTCACAACCCATACCTCAGCAAACTATGTATTAAGTGTCAGATTTGCCAGATGAGACCCTATATTTTCCGTATTATCCAGCACTTTGGCTGTTGAATATCTCGAACCCGATGCCAGTGGTGCATCCATTCTTCCGCCGTCTTCACCCAGCACTCCGCAAGTTCGTCCTGCGATCGCCGACTACAGAAACTCCGCTGAGTAGCCAAAAATATCCGGCAAAGGCTCCTGAGGAAGGTGGGAGAGTGGGAGAGTTGAAGGGTGGGAGAGTTGGAGGGTGAGAGGGTGATTAGGGTTTGGGGGTTGTCCATTGATGGGAGTTGCGGATCATGGTGACTAGCATGCCTGAAATTTTGTCGTAGGCTTCGGCGAGGGCTTGTCCAACCTCGGACGAAAGGTACTGACAGCGGACGGCAAAAGCTATCCAAGTTTGAGTTTCAGCAGCCTCGGCCGCACAGTCTGTCAACTTGGCAACGAAGGCCGCTTCGTAGCATCGTTTGCGCCATGCCTCTGCCAAATTGGCACAAATTGAACGGGACGATCGACGTATCTGATCTGTCAGTGAGTATCGCTCTTCAACTGGAAAAGTCTTAGAAACCTCAAAAATACGCATCGCCTCTTCAAAAGCAGCTTGATAAACCTCTAAATCCTGATACCTCCTCACAAATCCCCTACCCATCCCACAAATCCCCCCAATACCTCTCCTTTAATCTTTCCCCACCCTCCCACTCTTCCACTCTCCCACCCACCTACCCGCTACCCGCCTATCCATCCACCCCTATGCCCCCCATCACCCACCTCCTCTGGCAGCTCATCCGCTACGCCCAGCGGCTCTACTGGGTCGATACGCTGCTGTGGCTATTCATCCTTGGCCTTCCAGCGGTGCCGGGGCTGATCATTCGCGAATTTTTTGACACCCTCACCGGAGAGGCTCGCTTTAGCAGTTCGCCTTGGGTATGGATTGGGCTACTGCTGGCGGTGGGGCTGGCGCGGGTGGTGGCAATCTTTGTCGGGCGGATCACTAAAACTCAGCACCGCTTTTTGATCAGTGGTCTGGTGCGACACAACCTGCTGCATGAACTGCTCAAGCGCCCTGGGGCCGAGCTGGCAACGGGTGGAGCCAATGGCCAAAATGCCTCCCCTGGTGAAATTCTCAGCTACTTTCGCGACGATGCGGCGCAGATTGAGGATGTGGTGGTGGGCACCAACGAGATCTTTGCTGCCGGAGTGTTTGCCGTGGGGTCGGTGGCGCTGCTGATCAGCGTCAACCCGACGATGACGCTGCTGGTGTTTTTGCCGCTGTGCGCGATCGCCCTCCTCGCCCACCAGGCCGAACACCGCCTCAAACGCTACCGCCGCGCCAGCCGCCAGGCTACCCAGCAAGTCACCGGGCTAATTGGCGAATTGTTTACCGCTGTGCAGGCTGTAAAGGTGGCCGGAGCCGAGGCCCAAATGCTGGAGGAATTGCGGAAAAGGTGCGATCGCCGCCGCGACCTGATGGTGCGCGACCAGGTCTTCACCGCTGTGCTCAACTCCGGCTTTGAGAATATCGTCAGCATCGGCACCGGGCTAATCTTGCTGGTCGCTTCCCAAAGCCTCGGTGCCCAAGGCGATCTCACCGTGGGCGACTTTGCCCTGTTTGTCTATTACTTATCGTTTGTCACCTACTTTCTCGCCTTCCTCGGCGGCTTTATCGCCACCATTAAGCAGAGCGAAGTTTCCTTTGAGCGCATGGGGAAGTTGGTGGGCGCGTGGGAGGGTGGGCGCGTGGATGAGTGGGAGGGTGGGAGGGTGGACGAGACCAGCACCCGTGAAATAACCGAATCTCAGATATTTACCAACCCGCCTACCCGCCTACCCATCCACCCGCCTACCCATCCCCCCGCCGACCCATCCACCCGCCTACCCATCCACCCCCTCACCCACCCCCACCCCCTCTACCTCAAGCCCCTGCTTAGCTCACAGCCTGTGCTGCCGTCGATGGCGACGGCTATTGCATCCGAACCCCTTCACGAGCTGCGGGTTGAAGGGTTGACCTACCGCTATCCAGGCGGTGGCGGCATCAGCGACATCAGTTTTACCCTCGCCCAGGGCAGTTTGACGGTGATCACCGGGCGGGTGGGCGCGGGCAAAACCACCCTGCTGCGGGTGCTGTTGGGCCTGCTACCCAAGCAGGCTGGCGCGCTGTATTGGAATGGTCAGCCGATTCTCGACCCGGCAAATTTTTTGGTGCCGCCTCGGGCCGCTTATACACCGCAGATTCCCCAACTTTTCAGCGCCTCACTACGGGAGAATCTGCTGCTGGGGCTAGGAGATGCCGTTGGCCCAGAACAGTTTGATCGAGCGATCGCCACCGCCGTCTTCGATCGCGATCTCGCCCAAATGCCGGAGGGACTAGAAACCCTGATCGGCACTCGCGGCTTTCGCCTTTCTGGTGGACAAAAACAACGAGCCGCCGCCGCCCGCATGCTGCTACGCCAGCCCGCCTTGATGGTTTTCGATGACCTCTCCAGCGCCCTCGATGTCGAAACCGAGCAACTCCTGTGGGAGCAGTTGTTTGGAAATAGAGAAGATGCGGAGGCTGAACGTCATCAGGTGCAAGGTACAAGGTGTAAGGCAAAACCCAATACCCAGCACCCAACACCTAATACCCAAAACCCATCCACCTGCCTACCCATCCACCCGCCTACTCATCCACCCGCCCACCCATCCACCCATCCACCCACCTGCCTCGTCGTCTCCCATCGCCCCTCAGTGCTCAATCGCGCCGATCAAATTCTGTTTTTAGAGAATGGTCGCATTGAGTCTGTAACGTAGTCGTAATTTTGAGGTTTAACCGGCATGGCCGATGAAAAAGCCTGGTGGATTTTTGCCCTGCTTTCTGCTTTCTTTGCCGCGTTGACCACCATTTTTTCGAAAATTGGCGTTGAAAACATCAACTCCAATTTGGCCACGGCTATTCGCACGGTAGTCATTTTAGCGATTGCATGGAGCATAGTCTGGGCAAATGGGCAGTTGCAGGGGCTGTTGACCCTCTCGCCTAGGGCGCTTGTATTTTTGGTCCTGTCGGGAATCGCGACCGGACTATCCTGGCTTTGCTACTTTAGAGCTTTGCAGCTTGGCAATGCTTCTTTAGTTGCGCCTGTAGATAAGTCTGAGTTGATTTTGGTGCTGGTACTATCTGTTTTGTTTTTGGGTGAACCGTTAACGATGCAGGTCGTGGTGGGCACGGCGTTGATGTTAGCTGGAACCTTGGTTTTAGTCCTGTAATTGGCTTTGCTCTTGGCTGAAAAGTTAGCTGATTTTGTGGAATTCTTCTAAGCTTCAATTCGCTTCAGCGCCGGTATCCAGTAACCGCCCAGACCCACTCCCACCATAGCCATTGCACAAACTACAAAAAGCAGTGCCATTCCCGCACCAGGTCCGGTGCCCACCACGCCGCCAAGAATGCCGGCTAAATATCCCGTAGGAACTATGGCTGGCTCTAGGATGTGCTCTGCTAGGGGGCCAGCAATCAGCGCCGCTCCGGCACTCACGACCTGCAACACCAGGGCATTGGCGGCAAAGACTCGGCCCTGCTGTGCGGGGGCAATCTGGGTCATCCAGATCGCTGTTTCGGAGCTGCCCAGCAGCGGAAAGTTGAGCGATGAGCAAAACTGAGCGGGCACCCAGATTTGGGGCGATCGCCCCAGCCCAAACACCGTTTTACTCAGCCCCGCACCGATAAATCCAGCCAGCATGCCGCTCACTTTTTGTTTTGGGCCACCCCAAGCGCTGAGAATGACTGCCCCAGCCACGCCACCAATGCCGGCTGCTGTTGCAGTGCTAGCCAGCACCTGGGCGCTGCCGTTAGAGCGGGCCAAAATCATGGGGTCATAGATAGCACCACCCAGATCGTGGAAAAACCAAAACAGAGTGCTAATCAGCAGCAAGGCCCGTAGCTTGGGCTGTCGCCAAACTTCCCGAAAGCCAAAGGTCAGCTTGGTCAACAGCGTTTCAATTTCAGCCGTGGCTGGGGGCGCAGGCTGAGGAATTCGAAGGAAAAGGAGCGTGGCGATCGCCACCCCAAAGCTCACCATATCAATCCCTACAATTCCCAGCAGGCCCACCAGCGGATAGAGCACCCCAGCTAGGGCTGGGCCAAAAATAGCCGCTCCGTAATGTACTGCCGAATTCATGCTGTTGGCCCGAGTCAGTTGGGAAGGCGGCACCAAGCTAGAAATCGAGGTCTGATAGGCCAAACTTTGAATTTGGCCAAAGCCACCGTTTAGCGTGGTGGCTAGATACAAGTGCCAAATTTGTAGGTCGCCTGTTAAGTAAAGCAGTCCAATGCCAACTGTGGAGAGGGCGGCGACAGCATCCCCCAGCATCATCAGGCGCTTACGGCTAAAGCGATCGACAATTAGCCCTGCGAAAAGGGTGATGGGGATGCGAGGAAGTTGAGAAAAGAACCCCACCAACGCCAGGGCAGTGGCCGATCCGGTAGCTTCCCAGGCCCAGATAGTAAGGGCAAACTCGGTCATGTAGCTGCCAATAGTCGAGACGAGCTGACCGAGCCAAATAATCGTAAAAGTACGCACAAAATTAATGTATAGCCTTAGGATGCTTCGTTTAAATCGCTAGAAGTTGTGGGTGGAACGCAGGCGATAAACTCAGTTTTTAAGACCTCTGGGAATTGCTTCCAGGGAATGGTGCCGCTCTTGCTATCGAGATAGCGTTCACTCAGTTGCAGAAGTGCTTCAGCAATTTCGCCATGATTGCCGTCTTTGACTAAGACTTTTGCCAGGGCGTAGGTTGACTTGCTGTCTGCCGCCAACGCAATGGAGCAGGGATGATCGCAAGTCCACAGACAACCTACGCCGCGAACCTCTAGCTCTGGCTGGCGCGACCAGGTTTGATGTAAGGTTTGGATGCAATCGCACAAAGCTGTGCCGTCCGCAGGCTGTTCTGGAGGCCTTTGCTCTGAGTGATGACAAGAGCGACAGATAAAGAGTGTGGATTTTGGCATGACTGGTCCAGAGGCTACTTTGGTTAAAGGTGTTTTTGGAGTTGATGGTATACGGGCTGGCACCTAACACAAACCCATATGCCCAAGAGCAAAAATCTACAGGGCGAAAGAGCTTTTTCACAAGCATTTAAGCAGCTAAAACATAGACGGCTCTAACGGAATACGCCAATCAAGCTGGCTGCTTATCTTCCACCAAGTACTTGAATAAATCGTCTATTACCGCATCTGCAGCCAAAGGATTGCCGCCTCTCCAGGTTGGATAGTTGACCGAATAAACGCGATCGCTCTGAACAGCCCTCAGCTTCTGCCACAGCGGATTTTGCTTGAGTTTGGTGACTGTCTGAGCCGCTTCAGGGCCATCGGTGGCGACAAATAGAACATCGCCGTCAATATCCATCAGCCGTTCTTCAGACAATTTCACGATGCCGCCAGAGACCGATACAGCTTGAGCCGGTGGTCGACGTAATTCTGCATCGGCCATAATGCTGCCATTGAAAGAATTTTTTAAGTCCAAGTCGATCGTGCCACAGCAAGTATGGACAAAGGAGACTTCTAAATTTTTCTGACTGTTTTCTAAGGCGACTTTTAGAGATTCAATGCGTTGGTTATATCGATTCCAAACCTGCTGGGCTGAATCTGTTTTTCCCAATACGTTAGCGACAAAGTCAACGTGTTGACGCCAAGAAGGAAATCCTTCCCAGTCATCAGCGACCGTAGGGGCAATTTGAGCTAGCTGATCATAAATGGCCTCGGTAGAATATTTGATGCCGATGATGAGGTCGGGTTTTAGGGCTACGATCTTTTCAAGGCTGGGTTGTTCTTCTTTTCCCAATACTTGAATGGAGGTTAGATGCTCCGCTAGGTAAGGCGGGGGCTCGTCAAAATAGACAACGGTGGCAATTGGTTTGACCCCTAGGGCGATCGCATCTCCTAGACTAGGCACACTCAGGGTAATGACCCGCTGCGGCTGATTGGGCACACAGGTTTTTCCCAACGCATGGCGAACCATGTGGCAGTTTGACGACTCAGGCGCTGATGGTGAACTGGCAGGCAGTTGGTTACTTGAACCAGTACAGCTCTGGATCAGAGCTACCATCAAGACTCCGCCCCAAAATAGTTGGATGCGTCGCCACCAAGATTTGTAGGCCATAAGCTTTACGTTCTTAAACCCCTCATTTAACATCCTCAAAATGACCAGGAAACTGTGCCTCTAATGGTAAAAGGTGCGCCATAGAAAACGCGCAACGGGCTTTCTGCGGCTTCAAAGTAGGTGATATCAAACAGGTTCTCGAGGTTTAACCCAACTCGAAAATCCTCTCGCTCATAGAATATAGAGGCATCGGTGCGGGTATAGCCTGGCACTTGGAATGAGTTGTCTAAATCGCCCTGGCGATCGCCCACATAAAACAGCCCTAACCCAAAGCCTAAACCCTGGAGCGATCCCGATTGCAGCTCATAGGTTGTCCAAAGGCTAGCCGCGTGTTCGGGCACATTGTTGAGGCGATTGCCCACAGTAAACGTGTTATCGGCCGTAATTTGGGCATCGGTGTAGGCATAGCCCGCTACAATCTTCCATCCCGGTAAAATCTCACCCATAGCCATGAGTTCAACCCCGCGACTTCTCTGCTCCCCTGTCTGTACCGAGGAATTGGGATTAACGAGGTCTTCAGTCAACACGTTAGTTCGCGTAATTTGATAGAGCGCCAGAGTGGTCGACAATCGATTATCAAGCAAGTCTGATTTAATCTCAACTTCGTATTGGTTGCCTCGCTCAGGTTCAAAGAGAGTATTGTCAAAGGCTGTGCCCACGCTTTGCAAAAACGAGCGGCTGTAGCTGGCATAAAGCGCATGTTCATCACTGGGTTGATAGACTAACCCCAGGCGCGGGCTAAACGCTTGATCATCTTGGAAAGCTTCTGACCCATCGGCAAAGAGCGTTTGCTGACTCACTAAATCGAACCGCCCACCTAACAACAGTTTTAGCTGAGACAATAGGTCGACTTGATCTTGAACGTAAACCCCCACCGAGTTAGTAATAAAGGGCTCTCTCGGATACTCAGCAATGAACTGCCGCTGAGCGACTTCATACACTGGGTTGAAGATGTCAATGGGATCAAGGCTAAATTCTTGACCGCCGGACGCATAGATATCGCGGTTGACATCAAAGCCGAGTAGGAGCCGATGAGAAATGCTGCCCGTTTGCACCGTGCCGGTTAGGCTGGTGTCAAAGGAGTAGTTATCTTGCGATTGATCGCTGGCGACGAAAAGGCCCCGTTCTAGAGTTCGCTGGTCGGCAAGTAGATCCGTGGGGAAGAGCGAATTTTGTGGCTGCTGCTGAAAGCTAGCTCGAAACGAATTTTGCAGCTGCCAATCGGGGTTGATTTGGTGATCGAGGGTATACCCTAGTCGCAGCACGTAGCGATCGTTTTTATCTAGCTCATCATTGGGTTCACCGATGAACCGACTGCGGGGCAACTGTCCATTGATGTTAGGCAGAACTGTGCCCAATGCAGGTAGCCCGCGATCGTTGGGCTGCTCAGAAATCGTATACTCGCCTTCAAAGTCGATCTGGGTATTAGGCCCAACTTGCCAACTGATAGTGGGTGCAATGACATAATTCCGGCGCTCAAACGAGTCAATGAAGGTTGACGAACTAGAAGCGCCGGCGGTGAGACGGTAGAGCAAAGTTTCAGACTGATTGAGCGGCCCGGTAAAGTCTATGGAGCCGCCATAGGTGTCAAAATTGTCAATCGTTCCCTCCACGATATAGTGGGGGGTCGGCAACGGCTTTTTGGTCACAATGTTGACGGTACCACCGGGAGAACCCTGGCTAAACAAGGCCCCCGCGGGACCTCTTAGAACCTCAATCCGTTCAATGTTAGGAATCGCGATGCGGGAGGTAATGTTGGTGTCATCGCGCAATCCATTGCGCAGGATATTTCTACCCGAAAAACCGCGAATGGTATAGCCCTCAAAGGCGGACTGAGAGGAGTTGTCAGGGGTAACGCCCACCACAGTCCGCAGGGCTTCGTTGACGCTTTGTACCTGGCGATCTTCCAGAAGTTCTTGGGGCACTACCTGCACCGAAAACGGTAAATCGCGCAGGGGGGTATCGGTTCTACTCCCGACGGCGGCGTTGGGAACTCGGTAATCCTGTTGCCCCTCACCCGTGACTCCGATTTGAATGGCGTCTTCGGCACCGTCAATCTGGGCAATTCCGGGCACAACGTTGAAGACCAGGTTTCCTGCGGCTGTGTCAATCTGGGCGGTGGGTGGTCCTTCGGTGCCGGTAATGGACAGCCGCACAGTGCCATCGGGCAGGCTCGTCAACTGGACCAGGGCAATGCCTTCAGCAGGGGCAAACTGCTCGGCGGCAGCCTCGTTGACCAACTCCAGCGTTGCATTGGCAATGTCAGCAATTAGCGCGTTGCCCTCGGTGCGAGAGGTGCCGATCGCCAGGGGGCGATCGCTGACCAGTTCAATTCTCAAGCCCTCTGGAGTATCGCTAATGTAAGCGTCGGTAATCACCGCTGCGGCGGCCTGTCCCTGGGCGAGCCACTCCTCCACAGTAAGTGCCGCTGAGTCAAGATTCTGAGTCGTCGCCGCTGGAACTGGCTCAGCTTCCTGAATCTCTAGCGACTCTGCCCCAGCCAAAGGGGCGGTCACGCCCGCCAGCAAGCCCATCACAAACAGTCCAAAACCCAAGGTTTTCGAAGTCATCATTCCCCACACCACAACTAGCCACCAGTTCGTCAGCCCTTGCAAACGAGAAGTATTCTCAATTAGGCCAGCTTTAGACTATGGGGTTTAGGCAGGGCTTTTCTCTGCGACCCGGACTTTTTTCTCTTCGATCGGGACTTTTTGAAGCAGCAAGAGAATAGACGTGCAAAGCGCTAAGTCCATGGCCACTTCTTCAGCCTCAGACCCTACACCTTACACCTCGAACCTAACCTTCAAGCTCCCCGACAACTTGCTAACTGATACGCCTTTGGCGTCACCCCAAATTTGCGCCGAAAGGCACCGCTAAAGGCGGTTGGACTGGCGTAGCCCACGATCGCCGCAACGGCCGCAACGGAACGCTGTTGCCCGAGCAACTGGCAAGCTTTTTCCATCCGCTGCTGGGTGAGATAGCCAAAAACAGTGGTGTTAAATGCCTGGCGAAACCCTTCCTTGAGCTTGCGATCGTTGAGGCCCACTTGTCGTGCCAGATCGATTAAGCAAGGGGGTGTTTGAAGGTTACTTTGCAGGATTTGCCGCGCCTGATGGATACGTTCTAGATCGTCTTGATGGAGAATAGGTTTAGCGGTGGTGCCATCGTCGATGGTGTCTAGAAAAAGAGCAATCAGTTCGAGGGATTTAGCCTCTAGGTAAAGGGTTTTGGTTAGCCCTTGGTAAGGACACTGGAGGATTTGCCAGAGAGCGGTCTGCATCTCGGGCGTGATCGCAATGGGCTCAGCGAGAGAAATTTCGGAGTCTCCCGCCAGCATTTTTTGCAGTGGTTTTGGCAGCCTGGCGCTGTGACTTTCGACTAACGCCGCCAGCAGGGGTGGGTCGAGGTGAATATCCACAGCTAAATAGTCTTTTTTGGCAAATTCACGCCATCGGCTGTCTTGCTGTTCTGGACCAAGTAAGTGGGCGTGGCGATCGCTAAACACAGGTCTTTCGTTGTACTGACTCTGGGTTGTAAGGCCAAAAACAAACTCGAAACAGTCGCTTTGGTCTGCTGAACAGACTTGTACTAAATCTTTGTGTAAATGGTAGCGGTGCAGAGTTAGATCAATCCCGCTGGGCAGGCCAATATCGCGCTTGTACCCAGCACCTAACCAGTCAGGATAAGTTAAGGTCTGATCTTTTTCATTGGCCAATAGCTCTGGCTGTGTGTGCTGCACATGGTCTCGAAGGAGCTGGCGCAACTCACCATCCTGAAAGGTAATCGTCACAAGCTGCTGGTCCTCCTACTGACGCCGGTGATAAGATTAATTCTCGATAGATTGGCTGATGGGCAGGCACAGCGGGGTATTAGACACGGGGTCGGTAATAATGCGGCTCTTTAAGGCAAAAACCTGCTGCACCATGGTTTCGGTCACAACCGCGGCGGGTTGCCCCTGGGCGATCACCTGTCCGTCGCGCAGAGCAACCAGATGATGGCTGTAGCGACAGGCCATATTCAGGTCGTGGAGCACCATGACGATGGTGCGCTTTGCCTGGCGGTTGAGTTGGTAGAGCAGATCTAGCACCTCAATTTGATGGGTCAGATCGAGGTAAGTGGTGGGCTCATCGAGCAGTAGGGTTTCGGTGTCTTGAGCTAGGGCCATGGCAATCCAGGCTCGCTGGCGCTGGCCGCCAGAGAGGGTATCGAGGGGGCGGTTGGCAAACTCGTGTAGATGGGTGGTGGCGATCGCCTCCTCCACCTTTAATTCATCCTGTTTTGACCACTGCTGTAGCCAGTTTTGGTGAGGGTAGCGGCCCTGGGCGACTAGCTCGCGCACGGTCAGCCCTTCTGGGGCGGCGGGGCTTTGGGGCAACATGCCCAGGCGTTTGGCGAGGTCTTTGGTGGGCAGGTGGGCGATCGCATCACCATCTAAATACACCGTACCGCCCTGGGGCTTGAGCAGCCGTGCCATGCCCCGCAGCAGCGTTGACTTACCGCAGCCGTTTGGCCCTACCAGCGTAGTGATCTGTCCCTGGGGAATGGCCAGATCAAGCCCTTGAATGATCACGTTGCCGTCGTAGGCCAGGGTGAGTTTGCGGGTGGTGAGGGCGATTTGGGTGACGGTGTTGGTGAGCATGGGGAGGGAAGTTTTGAGTTTTGAATTTTAAGTTTTGAATTTTGAAGTTACTGGTTGCGATCGCGATACAGCAGCCACAAAAAGTAGGGTGCGCCGATTACCGCTGTAATTACGCCGCAGGGCAGTTCGATGGGGGCGAAGGCGAGGCGACCCACGATGTCGGCCAGTTCGACAATGCAGGCCCCGATCAGTGCCGCCACAGGAATCAGCCCGACGTGGGAAGGCCCTACCAGCTGCCGCCCCAGGTGAGGGGCCATGAGGCCAACAAACCCGATGGTGCCTGCGGTGGCGACGGCGGCTCCGGCTAGGGCGACGGTGCAGAGCAGGAGCAGGCTGCGGGTCCATTCCACTCGGCTGCCGAGGCCTTGGGCCAGGTTGTCGCCCAGGTTGAGGGTATCGAGATCTCTCGCCAGCACCAGGGTTAATGGCAAAAACACCGCCAGCCAGGGCAGCAGCGGCCACAGGTGCTCCCAACTACGACCGTAGACGCTGCCGGTCAGCCAGATCAGCGCCTGACTGACGTCGTAGATGTTGCCGAAGGTGATCATTAAGCTGGTGAAGGCCCCGGTCAGCGAGGTGAGGCCGATGCCGATGAGGATGAGACGTATGGGGGAGCTGCCACCGTTCCAGGCCAGGAGGTAGATGGCGCTCGCCGCCCCCAACCCGCCCAAAAACGCGGCGAGCGGCAGCCAGCCCGTCGCCACCTGCGGAAACAGAACAATCACCGCCACCGCCACCAAACTGGCGCCTGAATTAATGCCGATGATTTCTGGTGCTGCTAGCGGGTTGCGAGTCAGCCCCTGCAAAATTGTCCCCGCCGTCGCCAGCCCCATACCTACCAGCAAGGCTACCAGGGCGCGGGGCAAACGCAACGTATTCACCACAAAGGCATAGTCAGAGCTGGCTGGAAAACCCAGGATGGTTTTGACCACCTCCAGCGGAGGCACCGCATATTCTCCCTGGCTGACGTTGAAGACCAAAGCGAGCAGAGCCACCAAGATCAACATGCCGAGCACACCCGGAACTCGCCGATCGACTCGAACAGAGACCGGAAATCGCCGGGGGCGGATGGAGAGCCAGGGTTTGGAGGGGTGCATGGGTGGGCGGGTAGATGGGTGGGCGGGTAGGTGGGTGGATGGGTGAATGAGGGGAGCGTAGGGTGCATCCGCGTAGCGATGCACCGTCTTGTTTCACCAAAATCCTTACCGTTGAACGGCCTGTGTAGGGTGAGCACGGCCCACCATCAACGTGTGCCTCACCCCTTGATCTTCGATCGCGCCAAATAAATAAAGAACGGCGCCCCCACCAGCGCGGTCATAATGCCTACCGGCAGTTCCTGGGGACGAATCACCAGGCGGGCGATCGTGTCGGCCACCGACAGCAAAATGCCCCCGGTGATCATGGTGTAGGGCAAAATCCAGCGGTAGTCTACCCCGACCGCAAAGCGCACGACGTGGGGTACCACCAAACCCACAAAACCAATAGGGCCAGCCAGGGCCACGGCGCTACCCGCCAGCAAAACGACTGCGATCGCCGCGCCCACCTTTACCCAAGCCGTCTGCAACCCCAAGCCCTGAGCCACTTCTTCTCCCAGGCTCATCAGCGTCAGCTGTCGCCCCAGGGCTAGGGAAGCCACTAGCCCCACCGCGAGGTAGGGCAGCACAGGCAGCATAGAGGCCATATCCTGCCCGGCCAACGACCCGGCCAGCCAAAAGCGAATTTCATCTAACGTGCGCTGGCTGAGAATGAGAATGCCATAGGTGAGCGAGCTGAGCAGGTAAGACAGGGCAGCACCAGCGACGACGAGCTTTAGAGGGGTAAGACCACTGCGCCCTAGGGAGCCGAGCCAGTAGACGGCAATGGCTGCGATCGCCGCTCCCCCAAAGGCAAACCCCACATAGCTGCCGCCGCTGCCCCGCCAAAACACCGCCAGTACCATCGCCAGCGCCGCCCCCACGTTAATGCCCAAAATATCGGGCGCGGCCAGGGGATTCCGGGTCAGTCCTTGGGTGATGGCTCCAGCCACCGCCAGCGCCGCCCCCACTACTACCGCCAAAATTGCTCGCGGCAGCCGCACCGTGCGAATAATTAGGTGCTCCGTCGAGCCATTAAATTGAAAGATGGCCTGCCACACCGTCTCTGGGGCAATTTCCGCCGCGCCCAACAAAATGCTGCCTAACAGGCAGACCAGCAAAAGACCACTGCCCAGCCCTAACCCCAGCGCTAGAGATACAGGCGATTTAGAGAGAGCTAGGGGTTGGGGTTGCACCGTCTTTGCATCCATATCAATTCGTCGAAAACGCTGAACCGATCCCTACTCTCCTCGCTGAGTCGCAATCCCCAAAGTTGCACCCTCAATCGCCCGCAGTTCATCCATAACCGCGATTACGCGACCGTGGTTGACGGCTTCATCGGCGTTGATCACAATCACCGATTCCTGGGATGTGCCCATTAGATCGCGCACGCCAGTTTGCAGCTTATCTAGGGCGATCGCCTCTTTGTTCAGGGCAATATCCCCCGACTCCTGCACCGTTACGGTGATCTGATCTTGTTTTTGCATCTCAGCACTGACCGCCTTGGGCAAATTTACCGGCAGCGACTCAGAGCGAGTTAAAAACAGGCTAGACATAATAAAGAATGTCAAAATCGCAAAAATAACGTCGATCATGGGCACGACGTTTAGCTCAAACTCTTCTTCTGGCTCTTCAGGAAGGTAGGACATAGGGGTGGATGGGTGGGATGGTGGATGGGTAGGAGAGTGGGGAGTGGATGGGTGCCAGGTATAGTTTTTTGACCTATATCCGATACCTAATACCTGACACCTATTTCCTATCTGGCAAAGGTCTCTTCCCTAAGCTGAGACTTTCGGTCGTAGTGGGTTTCATAGAGGATCTCAAGTTGCCCGCTGTATTCTTGAATCAACGATACCTGCCGCTTGTAGAGACCCTTGAAGATATTGGCAAATAGCAGTGTGCCGATGGCTACGACCATCCCTGCGGCGGTTGAGACCAGAGCTTCGGCAATACCACCCGTCACGGCAGCCGCATTCGAGTTGATGTCGCCAATTCCTAAGGCGCTAAAGGCCGCAATTAGACCCAAAACAGTGCCTAACAGGCCCAGCAATGGCGAGAGCGTGACAATGGTGGAGAAGACAGTATTAAACCGGCGCAAATGAGGTAGTTCAGCTTGCATAGCGCTGAGCAGAGCCAAATGAAACTGGCTGGGTTTAGCGCCTTCTAGCTCTAGAGCTTCAAGAAAAATGCGGGCCGTGGGCAGATTCACGTTTTGTCGCAGCTTGGGGTACACATCCATCGGGGCTTGCCGGTAGGTGCGCAAAACGTCTTGCATTACTGGACGCTGGCGGCGATTGATGCGAAACCAAAAGACCGTCCGCTCGATGATGAGCGCGATCGCCAGAATCGAGAACCCCAGCAGTGGCCACATGACGATGCCGCCCGCTGCAAAAATAGTACCCATAGGCTTTGCTGCAAAATAGTGTCAACAAGCATTCACTCCGATTTGCGAGCCAATGTCAAGGTTAAATCAGGATTATTTTCATCAGTAGGTCTGGGCTTGGCAGCAATGTCAGAGAGTAAATTAAGGACGCAAACATATATAACCCTTGCCCAAGGATGCTTTTGGCTAAAATCTCGAGCTTTATTAGCGATCGTTTCTAAGGATAATCCGGCATTAAAAATGTTGGTCTTAATGCAACTGCTTGCCGATTGTGTAATATAGCTAAGAAGATTTTTGCCGTTACTTGGGCAAGCACTAATGAGTCTTTCAGAGATTTGCAGTCAACAACACCAGCACGATCAGCAAAAACTCCGCAAGATTCTGCTTTGGGGAATTTTAGGCTCCGTGGGAGTGCACGGGGTAGGTTTTGGCCTTAGTCAGCTCGATTTTTGGCAGAGGCTGGCTGCCGATGATATTGAGCCAATCGAGCTGATTGTCGTCGAACCTCTGTCCGATACACCTGAAGCCATTCCCGACCCTAACCTGCCTGCCGAACTCAGCGCCGATGTCAATGACTCCGCACCTGGTGGCGGTGGCGGCGGTGGCGGCGGCGGCGGAAACTTTACGGCAGCTCGGGTCATAGCACCCCCTGCCCCTGCCCGGGTCGCACCTTCTGTAGAGCGGGTTGAAGCAAAGCCTGAGCCGGTGCGAAACACCCAAGCCGATTCAGTCGTTGAGGAACCTGAAGCTGAGCCAGAAATCTCAGAAGAAGAGCCAGAGACTGAGCCAGAAATTTCAGAAACAGAAGAGCCAGAAATCTCAGAGGAAGAACCAGAGACTGAGCCAGAAACCTCAGAAACAGAAGACCTAGAGCAGGAAGATCTAACTGCTGAGTCTACGGAATCTCAGGCTGAGAACCTGCGCGACTTTTTGCAGCGTCTGCGCGATGCACAAGCTCAGACCGCCGCTGATTCAGCTGCTGCTGGAAATGGTGTTGCTGGAGACGGCAATGGAGTAGCCACTGCTCCTTCCAACGGCAGCGGTGGCAGTGGCAGCGGTAGTGGAAGCGGCAGCGGTAGTGGAAGCGGCAGCGGTAGTGGGAGTGGCAGCGGTAGTGGAAGCGGCAGCGGTAGTGGGAGTGGCAGCGGTAGTGGAAGCGGCAGCGGTAGTGGGAGTGGTAGCGGCAGCGGCAGTGGCAGCGGAAACGGCCAGGGTTCGCGCACTGTAGCCTGTCAAAACTGCGTGCGTCCCAATTATCCTCAAAGCGCCTTGGATGCCGGTGCTGAAGGGCAACCTATGGTCAGCGTCGATATCAATCCCGATGGTAGCGTTCGCAGTGTCACCCTGACTCGCTCCAGCGGCAACCCGGCGATCGACCAAGCCGCCATTCAGGCCGCCCGCAACTCACAATTTCAGCCCGTCAGCGGCGGAGCCAGCGTTCCCATCGAGTATGACCTGACCATTGAAGGGTCGCGTCGCAACCGCGATGCCCGTCGCCGGGGCGATCGCCAGGCGGTAGAGCTACCGCCTGAGGCCAACCCCACTCCCGAGACAGCAACAAATGAGCCTACCCCCGAACCAACGACCACGCCGACTCCACCCGTTGACGCCGCTGAGCCAGCCCCAACATCACCAGCGACGTCAGAACCAGAGCCCGCAGAGCCAGAACCCGTAGAGGCAGAGCCCGCAGAGGCAGAACCGGTAGAACCAGCACCAGAACCGGCGGAGCCAGAGCCTGTAGAGCCAGAGCCAGAACCAGCGAGCCCGCCGCCGGTGCAGTCGCCTACCCCTCCACCTGCGCCCAGCGCTCCCCCAGCTCCTGTTCCGGCGGCCCCGGCAGCTCCGTCACCCGCCCCAGTTGCACCACCCACACCGCCCCCGGCTAGTCCTCCGCCAGCAGCGGAGCCGGCTGCGTCAGTTGCACCGACTGGGGAGTAGATGCAGAGCAAGGTTGAACTTATATTCTGAAGCCAAGTCTTGTTTGTCTTGGTGCGCCTCGCGTCGGAAACCGATGCGAGGCGCACTGCTTTTGGCATTAAACAAACGTTGGCTCGCTGCTGTGCTTTGGTGTCTAGCCAGTTCTTTTAGCGCAGCAGCGATTTGGTGCGATCGCCCATTGCTCCAAGCTTGGCTCCGATTCAACCCCAGTTGGCGCGAGGTGCTCTATATTATGCCCGGCATTTTTGGCGTCATTCTCTGAGTCTTCCCCTCCATAGAACGACTCAGAGAATGACGCCAACCGCATGCATGCCGTAAATATGGCGGCAATATTAATTGAGGCTATAGATAAATCACCCCAAATAAGCCAGACCTATCAATTGAATTAAAAATTGCATTGCAAACCTGCTCATCAAGATGATCCACTGGCTTACAAATAGCTATAGACTTACTTTCATGCAAAAGAAATGTGCAATTGACTTAAATCAATGCACGGTCTAGATGTTCTCTTTAGTCAAAGCCCTAGGCTCCCTGGGGCGGAAGCCTCGTGGTCTAGTCTGCTCACCCACAGCTTTTCAACTAACCCATAGTCATTTAGCTACCGGCGCTCCCCCTGTGGAGACTGCTGAAAGGAGGTTCTATGTCTGATTATTCACGTCGCAAGTTTCTGGTTACCGCTGGTGTATCGGCGGCTAGTTCGCTACTACTCAAAGGCTGTTTGGGCAATCCCCCCTCGGCTACGGTCACCACCTCGGCAGCCACGGCTGCCCCCGGCCCTGTGGCCGCCGGTGAAGCCCCCGAAACTACCAAGGTCAAGCTGGGCTACATTCCCATCGTAGAATCGGCCCCGCTGATCATTGCCCAGGAAAAGGGCTTTTTTGCCAAGTACGGCATGACTGAGGTAGAAGTCGCCAAGCAGGCGAGTTGGGCCGCTGCGCGGGATAACGTCACCATTGGTTCTGCTGGAGGCGGCATTGACGGTGGCCAGTGGCAAATGCCCATGCCCCATCTGCTCAGCGAAGGCATTATTACCGACGGCAGAAAAGTTCCTATGTATGTGTTGGCGATGCTCAACACCCAGGGAAATGGCATTGCTGTTGCCAATATGCACCAAGGTAAAGGCTTGGGGCTAGATCTCTCGGGGGCGGCAGACTACATCAAAGGTTTCTCCGCTAGCCAGGGCCGCAAGTTTAAGGCAGCCTTCACCTTTCCTAACGCCAACCAGGATTTTTGGATTCGCTACTGGTTCGCCGCTGGCGGCATTGACCCTGACCAAGACATTGAATTGTTGACGGTGCCCTCTGCCGAAACGTTGCAGGGCATGCGTAATGGCACCATGGATGCCTTCAGTACTGGTGACCCCTGGCCCTACCGAATTGTGAGCGACAAAGTTGGTTTTTTGGGGGCACTGACCCAAGAAATGTGGGCCTTTCATCCTGAGGAATATTTGGCAATTCGCGCCGATTGGGTTGATGCTAACCCCAAAGCGACCAAGGCCCTACTTAAAGGCATTATGGAAGCTCAACAATGGGCCGATAAGCCCGAAAACCGCGATGAGCTAGTGCAGATCACCGCCGGTCGCAATTACTTCAACATTCCTCCCGAAGTGCTGGCGAATCCGTTCAAAGGCAATTACACCATGGGCGATAACAAGGCCGACGTCAATAGTTTTGATGCTGGGCCGCTGTACTGGAAAGACCCCAAGGGTAGCGTCTCTTATCCTTACAAGAGCCACGACCTTTGGTTTCTCACCGAAAGTCTGCGCTGGGGCTTCCACAAAGATAAGCTCGCCGACATCGACACCATTAAACGCATGGTCGACGCTGTCAACCGCGAAGACCTCTGGCGCGAGGCTGCTACTGAAGCAGGGTTTACCGCCGATATTCCAGCCGATACATCTCGCGGCGTTGAAACCTTCTTCGACGGCATCAAGTTTGACCCTGCTAACCCTGAGGCATATCTCAACAGTCTCCAGATTAAGCGGGTCTAGGAGGGAGAGGGGTAGATGCGTGGATGAGTAAGAGGGTAAAGCAAGAATCAAGTCACTTCCCCGCCTACCCATCCACCCGCCCACCCAATTACCCATCTACCCCTAATCCTTGCAACAGCACTGGTTCAGAGAGAGATGACCAAAGGCGAGAACATGGGGTCCACCGTCAACAGCAGCCCCATTCCCTCTTGCCTCGGTGCCTGAACCAGCCTACCTCGGTCAGTCTCCCCAAAGAAAGGCCGAGGTGGGTTTCCTCCTCAAACCGTTTGTGATTTTTTCCTTTTAACCCAGGTACAGCAACTATGGTTACTCATCCTCAAGTTCGCAAGCAGGCGCGCCCTAATCCAGCTCTGGCTCCGATCCAGCAGTTTTGGCAAAAGCGCAGCCCTGACCTGATTCCTCCCATTATTGGTATTGCGGTATTTTTAACGGTCTGGCAACTGGTGTCGTCGTCGGGGATAACTCGGCTACCGGGTCCTCTCAGCCTGTGGACTGACACTCGCACCCGTGAGCTGCTGCTCTACCCGTTTTACGACCTGGGCGGGTTAAACAAAGGGCTCTTTTGGCAGACTTGGGCGAGCCTGGGTCGGGTGGCTCAGGGGTACACCGCTGCGGCTGTAGTAGGTATTGCAGTCGGGGTTTTGGTGGGCACCAACCCCTGGCTCAATAAGGCCACCTACCCAATCTTTCAGTTTTTGCGCATGGTAGCGCCTCTAGCCTGGGTACCCATTGCCCTGGTGGCGCTGCAACAAAACCAGCCCGCCGCTATCTTCGTAATTTTCATTACCGCTGTGTGGCCCATTTTGATCAACACCATTGAGGGCGTGCGGCAGATTCCAGAAGACTACGACAACGTGGCTAAGGTGCTGCAACTGTCTCGCAAGGACTACTACTTAAACATTCTGTTTCCGTCGGCGCTACCCTACATTTTTACCGGGCTGCGGATTGCGATCGGTCTGGCCTGGCTGGCGATTATTGCGGCAGAAATCGTGATGTCGGGGATTGTGGGCATCGGTTTCTTTATCTGGGATGCCTACCAGCAGAACTACATCAGTGAGATTATCTTGGCGGTGTTTTATATCGGCTTTGTGGGGCTGCTGCTCGATCGCGCGATCGCCTTTTTGCAGACGAAGATTGCTCCGGCCAGGAAGTAGGAATTTTGAGGGAAAAGAATTGATTCAGCCTAGATTTTCCCTCACCCCCGGCCCCTCTCCCAGAGAGGAGAGGGGAGTCAAACCCAGAACTGTAGGTTGGTTGAAGCCGAAACTCAACGGACCGGAAATCTACAACGCTTGAAAATTTTGTTGGTGGGCATTGCCCACCCTACGGCATTACTCTACGACGCTCGCGAGGATAGAACTATGAGCTTATTGGTGGCAGTAGACCAGGTTGATAAAGTATTCTCCTTATCCGATGGCGATGAATATATCGCCCTTAAAGGCATTGATCTAACGATTAAAAAAGGAGAGTTTGTTTCTTTTATTGGCCATTCGGGCTGTGGCAAATCGACCCTGCTAAATATGATTGCTGGCCTCTCGCTGCCTAGCTCAGGGGTGCTCACCCTGGAGGGCAAAAAAATTACCGAACCCGGCCCCGATCGCATGGTGGTGTTTCAAAACTATTCGCTGCTGCCCTGGCGATCGGTGCGCGAAAACATTGCTCTGGCGGTGAATTCAGTCTATGGCGACAAGCCCAAGGGCGAGCGCCTCGCCATTGTCGAAGAGCACATTAATCTAGTAGGTCTGCAACAGGCCGCCGACAAGTGGCCTGACCAGCTCTCGGGGGGGATGAAGCAGCGGGTGGCGATCGCCCGCGCCCTGGCGATTCGCCCCAAGCTGCTGCTGCTGGATGAACCCTTTGGCGCCCTGGATGCCCTGACTCGCGGCAATCTGCAAACCCAGCTAATGCGCATCTGCGATGAGAACAACGTCACCGTCGTGATGGTTACCCACGATGTGGATGAGGCGGTGCTGCTCAGCGATCGCATCGTCATGCTCACCAACGGCCCCGGAGCCGAAATCGGCAACATTTTAGAGGTCGATATTCCCCGCCCCCGCCAGCGCATGGAGGTGGTTGAGCACCCCAGCTACTACAGTCTGCGCAGCGAAATTATTTACTTCCTCAACCAGCAAAAACGGATCAAAAAGCTGCGGGCCAGAAAAACTACAGCGGTGGCTCGCCACGGGCTAGAGAAAGTAAATCTGGACATTGGCTTTGTGCCCCTGACCGCCTGCGCCCCAGTGGCGATCGCCAAGGAAAAAGGCTTCTTTGCCAAGCACGGCCTGGAGGAAGTCAACCTGACCCGCGAAACCAGCTGGCGCGGCATTGTCGATGGCATCGCTGGAGGATACCTGGATGCTGCCCAAATGCCCTCCGGGATGCCCCTCTGGTTTTCCCTAGGCGGCCACAAAAATACCCCGCTGCCTGTGGTCAGTGCGCTGACCATGACCCGCAACGGCAACGCCATCACTCTATCTCGCCGTTTCTACGACCAAGGCGTCCACAGCCTGAATGCCTTTCGGGACATGCTGCACCGCACCCCCGATACCCAGCACCGCATGGGCATGGTGCACCCGTCGTCGATGCACAACCTGCTGCTGCGCTACTGGCTAGCGGCGGGCGGCATCGACCCCGATCGCGACCTGGCTCTGCAAACCATTCCTCCCGCCCAGATGGTGGTGGATCTGAAGAACAATGCGATCGACGGCTTCTGCGTCGGTGAACCCTGGAACCTGCGCGCCGCCATGGACGAGGTAGGCTTTACCATCGCCACCGATCGCGAAATTTACGACGGCCACCCCGGCAAAGTGCTCGGTGTGCGCGAAGACTGGGCCGCCGCCTACCCCAACACCCACATCGCCCTCACCAAGGCCCTGCTCGATGCCTGTCGCTACTGCGCTGACCCCGAAAACGAGCTGGAGATTCGCCAGATTCTCTCCCAGCGGGCCTACCTGGGCACCCCAATTGACTACATTCACCTGGGCGACCCCAACACCAAAGTCTGCGAGCTGCAAAAGCCCATGCGCGAGTACGCCCACCACCTGTTCTTTGGCGACGGAGCCAACCGCCCCAGCCGCACCGAACACCTCTGGCACATGACCCAGCTCGCCCGCTGGGGCGACGTTCCCTTCCCCCGCAACTGGCTAGAGATTCTCGAACGCATTGTGCGGGTCGATGTCTACAGCACCGCCGCCCGCGAACTGGGCCTGCTCGACGCCAAATTCACTCGCGGTAGCATTCACCTGTTCGACGGCACCGACTTCGACGCCCAAGACCCGATCGGCTACCTCAACAGCCTCGCCATTAAGCGCGACATCACTATTGCCGAGGTGGTGTTTGATGGGCGAATGGCAGCCTTGGCTGCGTAGGGAGTTAAGGGGTAGGGGGTGGATGAGTGGATGGGTGATGCCTATTCTTCATTCATCTAAGCCGGGGTTTAGAACCTCAAAGTTAAGTGCCCCCAACACCTCCATTGGCAGAACAGGAGTTTAAACCGATGATCGGTCAATCCTTTCCGTTGGGTCCAGGGCGGCGGAACGGCCTTGGTCGAGGGGGTCTGGGGACAATCGAAATGTCCCCAGCGGCGGCCCTGGCTCCCCACCCTCATCTCCAGCCTTCTCTGTAAACAACGTCGCAACGCTTAGAACATCCCAATCCAGAATTCAGGAGTAAACTATGCAACCCACCCCTCTCAAGATCAAGTCTCGCCGCTCCACCCATCCCGAACAGGCCGACTATACCCAACCCTCCTCCGACCAAGGCTTTCTAGTCTTTGATCAAGTCTGCAAAAGCTTCCCCACCGCCAAGGGCAGATTCCCAGTCCTAGAAAACGTCAACCTGACCATTCAACAAGGCGAATTCGTCTGCTTCATTGGCCACTCCGGCTGCGGCAAATCGACCCTACTCAGCCTGGTCTCAGGCTTCCAGCAAGCTACCCAGGGATCCGTCACCCTCAATGGCCAACCCATCCTCAAACCCGGCCCCGATCGCATGGTGGTCTTTCAAAATTACGCCCTACTGCCCTGGCGCACCGTGTTTGAGAACGTGTATCTAGCGGTGAAAACAGTGTGGCCCAATAAGCCCGAGGCCCAAAAGCGAGCGATCGTGCGCGACCACCTGGCCATGGTGGGGCTCACCGAAGCTGCCGACAAGCGCCCCGACCAAATCTCCGGCGGCATGCGCCAGCGAGTTTCCATCGCCCGCGCCCTAGCCATTCGCCCCGAGGTGCTGATTCTCGACGAACCCTTTGGGGCACTCGATGCCATCACCAAAGAAGAACTTCAGGAAGAGCTGCTGCAGATCTGGAACGACCACCGCTGCACGGTCTTGATGATTACCCACGACATCGACGAGGCGTTATTTCTCGCCGATCGCCTGGTGATGATGACCAACGGCCCCGCCGCCGCCATTGGCGAGGTGATGGATATCCCCTTCGAGCGGCCCCGCGATCGCGACCAGATTATGGAAGACCCCCAGTACTACCAGTTGCGCAACCACGCCCTCGACTTTCTCTACAACCGCTTTGCCCACGACGAAGGGTAGCAACTACAAATTCCAGGGTTTTAGTTCTAGATCTACAAGTTGACCTGTAGAGCTGATTAAAACCCTGGAATCTTTGCCCATGGGCTACGCTAACAGCAGATTCTATCTATGGTCAGCCGTTAATAATTGGGCGGTGCTCATTAAGCCTGCTCCCAAATCTGTCGGATTTCACCGGGAAGAAGTGAAGCAATTTCCTGGTTTCGTTCGGGAGGCAAAATTTCCTTCGTCGCTGAGAACACGGCTGCTGTCACCTCCTCAGGAGCTACTCCGTCGGGCAAGGCACCTTCTTGCTGTAGACGCAGCATAAATGTCCCTGGCTTAATGTGTAAATCTTGCGCGGGGCTAATGCGGCTGAAAAAAGCGACCATGACGTTGGGATCTTTCCAAAGATCGAGCACTTCTTGCTCCGATTCAGATGCGTTTGCTTTGAGATCCTCTTCGATCTTATCGCTGGTTTTGTTCAGCATCATATCCCGCAAAATTCGGAATACTATGTTTGTTGCCCGCTCAGCATCGTTAGGGTTTTGCAAACTACTCCGCTCTAACACTTTGTCGAGGAAGGATTGTTGCTGGGTTTGGCTTGCCATAATGTCTCACTACAATTTTTTCAAAAAATGAATTGATTCAGTTCAATTCATCAGGTTTCCACTACATGTTGCGAAGTGTAAAGACAGATTCCATCCATCTTTTGACAGAGCCATCTGGTAGAGGTGCCAAGCACTCATCAATATCTTCGAATTGAGGCTGAATTGCTGGTCAAATCGCTGAGCTACTCGTTGAAATGTTTGCTCATTCGAACTTGAGGCTACCAAAACTGTAAGATTAAGTCTTTCAATCTATATTGCGCGGCTTTTCCCGTCCCCAATGACTTCTTTAACAGCCCCGCAGCACGATGATAAAACAGTGACTTTTGCAGACGTTGTGCCCACAGCTCGGATTTTGCGTATTTTGGCTATTTCAGGTAGTCTACGCCAGGTTTCATCCAATACGGCTTTGCTACAGGCAGCGGTCGCCCTATCACCTGAATTCGTTGAGATCCACCTGTATGGTGGACTGGGCGATTTGCCTCATTTCAACCCTGATCTTGAGTCCGCAGAACTGCCGTCGGTGACCGATTTACGAGCCCAGGTGAAATGGGCGGATGGCATCATAATTTCTAGCCCCGAATACGCCCACGGTGTACCGGGCGTGTTGAAGAACGCGCTGGATTGGTTGGTGAGTGGCGAAGAGTTTATGGGCAAGCCAGTTGCGCTATTCAATGCTTCGCCTCGGGCCACCCACTCTCAGGCCTCGCTGATCGAAATTGTGACCACTATGGCGGGGCGCATTGTGCCTGAAGCCTGCATCACGGTTTCTCTGCTAGGCAAAACTTTGGATGCTGCTGGAATTCTGTCTGAGCCAGAAATTTCAGGGGAATTGAGCGCTGCAATTGTGGCGTTCACCAAAGGGATTGAATCATCTACAGCGGCTTATAGCTCCTGACAATGGCTCGGGCATGAGCACCTCGCCGACACTAGGGCTGGGGCTGGCTTGACCAGATATTTGGGCGACTCCACATAGCCCTGCCGGTAGTAAAACCGATGGGCCTGCTCCCGTCGGCTGTGGCAGTGCACCTCAATGCGATCGCACCCCCGCGCCCGCGCCAGATCGCTGGCTGCTGTTTCCAGTGCCGCCCCAACCCCCTGCCCCCGCGTCTCCGGGGCAACACAAAAATAGCTGATGCGGCAAAAGTCGCCCGGTAACGCTAGCTGCGGAATAAAGTGCAGCGAAATGAAACCAACAACGGTGTCCTGTTCGACAGCAGCAAGCAACGTGGCGTCGGCATGGGTGAGCTGCTGCTGGAGGCTTTCGGTAACAAACTCGGGGGTGACGGGGTAGTCGAGGGCGGTGAGCAGGGCCGCGATCGCCACGCTGTCTGTCGCCTCGCCGGGTCTAATCTGCATAGGCGATCGGGGTTAGGTCTACTTTAGAGGCCACCACGACACCTTGTCGCGGGTGGCTCCGTACACTTCCTTCAGCCCCTCGGGGTCAACCACGTGCACCTGGTCATTGGCCGACTCGGCGGTTTTGCTGGTTTTGATGTAGCCTGCCTTCGTTAGCCCTTTTAAGACCTGCTCAACGGTGCGGTGGTTGAGCTGGCAGGCGCGGGCAATTAGATCGATGGGCAGGTCGAAGCAGTAGCTAGGGCTGTTGCCCTGGGGTTGACTGCCCAAGCTGCGCTCTTGATAGATCAGCGCCCGCAGCAACGCCGCCACCGCCTGGGGGGGGTAGGTGCTGCAATTGAGCAGGTGATACTGAAACTTTTCGCGCAGCTCAAATAAAAGCGAGTATCGATCGCGAAAAGTTTCGTGCTGGTCGTACAGCGATTGCACCACCGCCACCGGCACTTTGATCACGTCGGTGGTTTTGTAGGCCTCTACCAAGCTAGGGAACGCCCGCACTACCGGCCCAAACCCCACCGGCAAATTGCGCATGCCAAAACAGGCCCCGGGGTAGGTCATGGCAATGACCCGGTCGAGGGGAGTGCTGCGCATGATCACGGGGCCGCCCTCAACCACTACGTAGAGGTGCTCTAACCAGGTCTGAGGACGAAAGGCCGTATACACCGGCCGATTGGAGTACAGCTTTTCTACGACCAAGACGCTGGGGTCTAACCCGCTGAGCAGGTCTTTGGCCTCTAGGCCCTGAAACAAAAAACTCTTTGTGGTCAAAGTCTCGACGGCATCGGTCGCCGAAACCTGGCCTTTTTGCCTTGCCATACTGCACTACAGGTTCGTTACCCCGCCATTGTCCCTCGAAAACTACGCTTGCTCAAGAATTCTTGACCGCAATCTCGATTAACCTGTGTTCGAATTGCAGAATTCGACCGGGTGGGGCAGCGGAACTGAGAGTGAGTGGTAGGGCAGCGAGCGATCGCCTGAGCCGCTGAGCCGCCCCCAAACAAATTGATAAGGAAAGTTTAGTAACCGTCGTCGGCTTCAGTGTTAAACCACAAATCAGCATCTAGCTCGACTAAATCGAGCAGGGCCTCGTGAATTGTGCCGGCCTGGCCCTCAATGGCCAGATCAAACCAGCCGTCCTCCTGGCCGTTGGCCCCCAGCAGGGCGCCTAAAATATTCACCTTAAGCCCGTAGCGGTTGATCAGGTTTGAGATGACCGGGTCGGGGTGGCGTGCCTTAGGAATGCGGATTTTGACTTGGGTTTGTACTAGGCTTTCTGGGTCCTTAAGATGGATTGCCTCGAGGCCATAGTCGGGAGAAATAGACGCCATCGCAAGCCTCCTTAGTGACTTTTGCTCTGAATGCCGGCGCCGCGCTCTAGCACAAACTTCACCACCAGGGTGACTACAGCTAAACAGGCCAGCAGCAGGGCGGCGGTGTAGGCTCCTTGGCTGTTGTACTGAGTATGGGCCTCTTCGATAAAGAGGGGCAGGGTTTGGGTTTTGCCGACAATGTTGCCCGAGACCACGGTCACCGCCCCAAACTCACCCATGGCCCGCGCGTTAGTCAAAATTAGGCCGTAGAGCAAACTCCACTTAATCGACGGCAGCGTGACCCGCCAAAAGGTCTGCCACTGGGTCGCCCCCAGGGTGGCAGCGGCCTCCTCTTGCTGGGTGCCCGCTTCTTCGAGGGCGGGCAGCACCTCACGGGCAATAAAGGGCATGGTGATAAAGATACTGGCCATGACGATGCCCGGCAGGGCAAAGATAATCTTGATGCCGTTGGCATCGAGCAGAGGCCCAAACCAGCCCCGGTTGCCAAACAGCAGCACCAGCATGAGACCCGCAACCACCGGCGAGATCGAGAAAGGTAGGTCGATGATGCTGATTAGCAGCGCTCGCCCTGGAAAATTTTTGTTGGCCAACGACAGCGCCGCACAGAGCCCAAACACCGTGTTCAGCGGCACCGTAATCGCTGCCGTAATCACCGTCAGCTTCACCGCATTCAAAAAGAACTTGTTGGTAAACGTGTCGAGCAACCCGGGCAGACCACCCTTGAATGCTTGAACAAACACGTTGAGGGTCGGCACCAGCAAAATCAGCCCCAGGAAGCCAAAGACAAAGGCCACCAGCAGCCACTTGCCCCATTGAAAGGTCGCTCCCTGAGATTTAGGCCCAGCGGTGGCAATGGGTTGTTGTAGAGATGAATCAGCCATAGAAGCGCCTCCCGCGGGCTTGAATAAGGTTGATTACCAGCAGTGCCACTAGCGAAATCAGCAGCAGCACCGTGCCAATTACCGTGGCCCCGGCGTAGTCAAACTGCTCCAAACGCTGAACGATCAGCACTGGGGCGATTAGGTCTTGAAAGGGAATATTGCCCGCAATAATCACTACTGAGCCGTATTCGCCCACCGCCCGCGAAAAGCCCATGGCCACGCCCGTGAGAATGGCAGGCATCAGCGGCGGCAAAATTACCCGCCTGAAGGTCTGCCACTGGGAAGCCCCCATAGACCACGCGGCCTCTTCCATTTCCGACTCCATGTCTTGCAGCACCGGCTGCACCGTCCGCACCGAAAAGGGCAGCGCGATAAAGATCATCGCCACCAGCACCCCCAGCCGGGTAAACGACACTTTGATGCCAAACGGTTCTAGAAAGCCGCCAATCCAGCCGTTGGTGCTGTAGATAGTCGACAGGGTTAAACCAGCCACCGCCGTGGGCAGAGCAAAGGGCAGATCGATGATGGCATCTAAAAATCGCTTCCCCGGAAACTCGTAGCGCACCAGCACCCAGGCAATAATGAGCCCAGCAAAGCCGTTAATAATGCTGGCCACCAGCGCCGTAAAAAAGGTGACGTTGTAGGTCGAGATGGCCACCGGATCGGTAGCAATGCGCCAAATCTCTGCCGGGTTTAGGGTCAGCGACTTAAGCACGAGTGCCGCCATCGGCAAAAACAAAAACAGGATGAGATAGAACCAGGTGACCCGCCAAGTCCAAGGAGCATGGAGAATCTTGTGCCAAAGACCCGGGGATGAAGACGGTGGGGATGAAGTCATGGGTGCAGAGAAAACATGTCGATTGATCGATTTCTAATGACTTTTACCCCAGCCTGCTCTCAATCGGCGAGGGCTGAGGTAAAGGTCATCTGTCTACTTGCTGACCTTGGATTGAACCTGGTCAAAGATTGCCCCGTCGGCGAAGAACTTCTTGTCAATCTCTTCCCAGCCCCCTAGATCAGCCACCGTGAACAGGGTTTCGACTTTAGGAAACTGATCGGCAAACTTTTCACCCACCTCTGGGTCGGAGGGGCGGAAGCCTACTTTGGCAAACTCCTCTTGGGCCTCTGGGGTAAACAGAAACTCCACAAAGGCTTCAGCGACATCGCGGGTGCCGTGCTTATCCACATTGGCATCGACGACGGCAACGGGGTTATCAATGGAAATATTCACCTCGGGAACTACAAAAGGCAGCTCTTCGCCATTTTGGGCGGCCAGCAGCACTTCGTTTTCGTAGTTGATTAGCACATCGCCCTGGCCCCGGTTGAAAAACACGTCGGTGGCTTCCCGTGCATCCTTAGGCAGCACCGGCACATTTTGATAGACCTTGGTGACGAAGTCTAAGGCAGCAGCGTCATCGCTACCGGTCTGGGTCTGAAAACCCCAGGCCCCTAAAAAGTTCCACTTGGCACCGCCGGAGGTTTTGGGGTTGGCGGTCACCACCTGCACATCGTCGCGGGACAAGTCTTCCCATCCCTGGATATTTTTGGGGTTGCCCTCGCGGGTGACCAGCGCTGCTACTGAGGAATGCACAATTGCACTGTTGGGGGCTTCGCTTTCCCAGCCAGCTTCAATCAAACCGCCCTCTTCAATTTTCTTGGTGTCTCCGGCCAGGGCCAGGGCGACGACATCAGCTTCTAGCCCGTCGAGCACAGCCCGAGTTTGGGAGCCTGAGCCACCGTAGCTCTGGCTAAAGGTGACATCTTGACCCGTTTCCGCCTTCCACTTCTCGGTGAATTTAGGAATGATTTGCTCGTAAGCAGCCTGGGTCACGGCGTAGGAGACCAGGGTGAGCTCTACGGGGCCGGCGGCAGCGGTGGTCGCTTCGCCATTGCTGGCTTCGGGAGTCGATGTGGTGCTACCGCAGGCGGCTATTGTGCTCGCTAGCCCCAGCCCAGCCGCAAACAAGATTGCCGATCGCCGCGAAATATAACGTTGAGGTGATGTCATGGGTAGCTCTCCAAAGAATCTCCGGTATCTCGATAGGGTTTTCGAGGATTACGTCTATGGACTGTATCACAAAATTTTGGAGTTAGATCCAAAATGAAGTTGAAGCCATTTGCACATTTTTTTAGGATTAGATCGGCCTGGTTTTGGGATGAGTTGCAATTTTATTGGGTGTGGGGTAGCGTAGGGTCACATTGCAGCTCGGTCGGTGGGCGATCGCCCCTGGAGAACTGAGGCGCACTCTGCCCCTGCTGCTTATGTTTGGGTTTGATGATGATGGGAAAAGTGGCACCGCTTCGCTAAGCTCCGATGTCGCATCCCCCTTGAAGCACACTGTCGATTTTAGGAAACGCCCGTGGGAATTAGAGTAGACAACGTTTCAAAACGGTTTGGGGATTTTCAGGCCCTTGAGCCCATCACTTTGGATATCAAGAGTGGTTCTTTGGTGGCCCTGCTGGGGCCGTCAGGCTCGGGTAAGTCGACCCTGCTGCGGGTGATTGCCGGTTTAGAAAAGGCCGACACCGGCAGAATCTACATTTCCGCCCAAGACGCCACCACCAAGTCGGTGCAGGATCGCCAGGTGGGCTTTGTATTTCAGCACTATGCGCTGTTTAAGCACCTGACGGTGCGCAAAAATGTGGCCTTTGCCTTGGAGCTGCAAAAGTGGCCAAAAGATCGCATTAAGCACCGGGTCGATACCCTGCTAGAGCTAGTACAGCTAAGTGGGTTGGGCGATCGCTACCCCTCCCAACTCTCGGGTGGGCAACGCCAGCGGGTGGCTCTGGCGCGCGCCCTCGCGATCGAGCCTCAGGTTCTATTATTGGATGAGCCTTTTGGTGCGCTAGACGCTAAGGTGCGCAAAGACCTGCGCGAATGGCTGCGTCACCTCCACGATGAGGTGAATGTCACCACCGTCTTTGTTACCCACGATCAGGAGGAGGCGATGGAAATCTCCGATGAGATTGTGGTAATGAGCAATGGTCGAGTTGAGCAGGTGGGTTCTTCGGCTGAAATCTACGAAAACCCGGCCAGCCCCTTTGTAATGAGTTTCATTGGTGCGGTCAATGTGCTGTCGCCCGACAACACCTGGAAGTCGCTTCACCGCGATGCCCCTACCCATGGGGAGGTGTTTCTGCGGCCCCACGACATTGAGATCTTCACCACTCACTACGATGGCAGCGTGGCGGCAACGGTGAACCATATCATTCACCTCGGTTGGACGATTCGCATCGAGCTCACCCTCGACAATGGCCATCCCATTACCGCCCACATTAACCGCGAACAATATCGCGACTTGAGCATTGAGACGGGGCAAACGGTGTACCTGCGGGCCAAGCTGGTTCGCAGCTTTACCCCTGCGCCGGGCTATGCGCCATCGGTGGCTTAACCACGCCCAGACCTGGCTCACCCTGAGGTTGGCTCAGTAAGGTGTTTAAATATACCGTTCTGGTTTGCACGGGAAGGGATTGAACAGTCAAACCCTTCCCGTGCAAACTGATGCTCTAGCGTCTAAATTGGCATTGGGCCTGTTCAGCCCCAGCAGTGATGTCAGCCGGGGAGCCTCAATATAATGTCATAGTGGTTTTGGCATTCCCGATTCGGAGGCCAAGACGTAAGCAGGTAGCGGGCAATGGGGTTAGCAGGGATAGAACTGGGGCTAGCGGTCAGCGGATTGGCGCAGCTGGCGTCGCCGGGGCCAATTATCTTTCAGCTAGGGCCGTTGGCCATTCGTTGGTATGGCCTGCTGATTGCGATCGCCCTAGCAATTGGCATTACCCTGGCGCAGCGGCTGGCGCAGCGGCGCGGGCTTGACCCTGAGGCGGTTGCCGACCTGTCGATCTGGCTGGTGCTGGGGGCCTTGCCCGCCGCCCGTCTCTACTACGTCGCCTTTGAATGGGATCGCTACGCCGACAACCCGCTGAGTGCCTTGGCAATCTGGCAGGGGGGCATTGCCATTCACGGGGCAATTTTGGGCGGTATGCTGGCGGCACTGTTGTTTGCTCGCATTAATCGACTGTCGTTTTGGGCACTGGCGGATGTGGTGGCCCCGGCTCTGGTGCTGGGCCAAGCTATTGGTCGCTGGGGCAATTTCTTTAACTCCGAAGCCTTTGGCGGCCCGACCAACCTGCCCTGGCGGGTTTACATTCCCCCTGCCCAGCGCCCCCCTGGTCTGGAGGCTGTGGAGTACTATCACCCCACCTTTCTCTACGAATCGCTGTGGAATTTGGGGGTGTTTGCCCTGGTGCTGTGGCTGTTTTTCTGGGGGTTGCGCTACCCCGAACGGTTGAAGACTGGCACGCTCTTTTTGGTTTACTTCGCCACCTACAGCCTGGGTCGTCTGTGGATTGAAGGACTGCGCCTCGACAGCCTAATGCTGGGGCCACTGCGAATGGCTCAGGTGGTGAGCCTCACCGGCATAGCATTGGGTGTAGCCGGGCTGCTGTGGCTGTATGTGGGGCGGCGATCGCTACCCGATGTGGCCAAAGGCAGCTAAGCCCCAACCGAGATCGGGTACGGGCTTGAGAAAAATGTCTTGGATAGGCACCAACCTGCACAGGTTGGTGCCTATCCAAGACACGTGCGGCTTAATCTGCTACCGCATTGATTAACCAAAAAAACGCCCTGGAGTGATTTCCAGGGCGCAGTCGGGGAAGTGGCGATTGACGGAAGGCAGGAACTACTGCGGTGGGGCACTGCCTTCGGGACCACATCCGCCTCCTTGACCTCCGCCCATGTTGCTGCGCAGGGCCTCCTGGAGATCGGTTTCGCTGACGCCCAGTTCGGCAGCGGCAGCGGCCAAGTCAGGGCGCGGGGGCGGTTCGGCAGGCAGACCTAGGGCTTCTTTCAAAGCGGCTTCACTGACGCCCAGCTGCGTGGCCGCGGTGGCCAGCCTTTGACCGCGATCGCCATCCCTGCCGCTGCGCAGGGCTTCCTGTAGCTCAGTTTCGCTCACTCCCAACTCCGTGGCGGCAGCGGCCAAGTCAGGGCGCGGGGGCGGCTCGGCAGGCAGGCCCAAGGCTTCTTTCAAAGCGGCTTCGCTAACGCCCAGCTCGGCAGCGGCGTTGGCCAACCCTTCACCGTGACCTCGACCCTGGCCCTCGGGCCGTTGGGCAGGCTCGGTTGGGGTAGCTCCGGGCTGGGGGGGTTGATTTTGGGTAGTTTGGCTAAAGGCAGCCAGACCCAGTCCGCCCACCAAGGCAGCGGCTAGGCCAGCGGTCAGCAGTGAACGATGAATTACCATGGATGATTTGCTCCGGTGGTTTAGGTTGACGATTTCTATTAAGCCTGGGCACCATGGCAAAACCATGACCGCCAAATTACAGCTTTGTCATTTTTGCGAGCCCCTGAGGGTGCTAGTAGTTAGGTAAGTCAACGGTGACAGGGTTAGTGAGGGTTCAAGGTCTAGGGTTTAAGGTCTTAGGTTCACGACCTGCCTTAAACCAGATACCTTAAACCCCAAGTGTTAAAGCTTGTCCCAAGCAGCTTGGTCGAGTGCTAGGCTGTGAGCGCCTATGAACGTTCTATTAGTCGAAGACGAGGCCAAAATTGCCAGTTTTGTGGCCCAGGGGCTGCAAGAACAGGGCTTTGTGGTTGACACTTGCTCCAATGGCACCGAAGGCTACGCCCTAGCCACCGATCGCACCTACGACGTGGTGCTGCTCGACATCATGGTGCCAGGGATGGATGGGCTGGCCATTCTCAAGGCGCTGCGGGGCGCGGGCTACGCCGTGCCGGTGATTTTAATTACGGCCCGCAACGAGCTAGACGATCGTCTGGCCGGGCTGAATCTGGGGGCCGACGACTATATCGCCAAGCCTTTTTATGTCGAAGAACTGGTGGCTCGCATGCACGCAGTGGTGCGGCGCAGCAGTGGCGAACGGCAGAACTTTTTGGCCGCCGGCCCCCTGCGCCTCGATCGCATCACCCGCGAAGTCACCTGCGGCGGGCAGCAGGTTGAGCTGACGGCGCGGGAGTTTAACCTGCTGGAATATTTGATGCGATCGCCCGGCCGAGTGCTGACCCGCACCCAAATTTTGGAGCATGTCTGGGGCTACGACTTTAACCCCAGCACCAACGTCGTCGATGTGGCCATTCAGCGGCTGCGCAAAAAGCTCGACCCGCTAGATGCGGCTCATTGGATCGAAAGTGTGCGCGGAGTAGGCTACCGCTTTCGCCCGCCAGATGAGAGTCCCCGAGGGGAACGCCCGTGACGCGATCGCCGCTGCCCCGACTTTCTCTGCGGCTGCGGCTGGCGCTGTGGTCTGCCGCCCTAGCCGGGGGAGCACTGTTGGGGTTTGCCCTGCTGTCGAGCTGGCTGATCTACCAAGCTAAGCTCGATCGCCTCGATGCCCGTCTAGAGCGCACCGCTCCACTGGGTCGCCCCGGCGATCGCGGTGAACTGCCGCTGGGTGATCGCAGTGGCTTACCCCCCAACCCAGAATCTGACCTGGCTCAAGACCTGGGCTTGCCTGCCGATGCTGAGGTGGGGCTCTTGCTGGTGGGCCGCACGGGGGAGGTGGTCTATCAATCGCCCCAGTGGCCTAGCGCGATCGCTCAGATTTCCCCCGCGCCCAACCTAACTCAGGGTCGCCGAGGGCCGCGTCGATTGATGACTGTGCAAACCCCTAGCGGTCCCTGGCGCGTGGTGGTGCGGGCTACACCCATGGGGCAACTGGCGATCGCTGCTAACCTCGACGCGCTCCGCCAGGAGATGACCACCCTGCGACGCATCTACGCCCTAACAATCCCCGGCCTGCTGCTGGTGATTGGGGGCGGAGCCTGGGTGATCGCGGGCCAGGCTCTGCGGCCCGTGCGCCAGCTCAGCCAGAGCATTGGCCAGGTAACGGCCCAGGGACTACACCAGCGAGTGCCTGCCGACCCCGACCCTGAGTTTGCGCCGCTAATTTCCGCTTTCAACGCCATGCTAGAGCGGCTAGAGCGCAGCTTTCAGCAAGCCTCCCGCTTCAGCGGCGATGCTGCCCACGAGCTAAAGACTCCCCTCACTATTCTCCAAGGCGAGCTAGAGCGGGCCATTCAACAGGTCGAAACTGGCTCAGCAGCCCAGCAAACCCTTAGCCAGCTGCTCGACCAGGTGCGCCACCTGAGCGGCATTGTGCGCAAACTGCTGCTGCTGTCGCTGGCCGATGCTGGGCAGATGAGCATTCAGCGCCAGCCGGTCGATTTCAGTGCCCTAGTACAAGATCAGCTGGAGGATCTCTCGCTGCTGGCCCCCGAACTGGCGGTGACGGCTGAGATTGAGCCGGGATTAGCCGTAATGGGCGATCGCGACCTGCTGGCCCAAGTCGTCCAAAACCTGATCACCAACGCGGCCAAATACAACTTGCCCCAGGGCTGGGTACGAGTCAACGCCCGCCGTGTCCAGTCTCAGGTACAGCTCACGCTAACCAACGCTACGCCATCCCTTACCCCTGTCGAGGCCAGCCGCCTGTTCGATCGCTTCTATCGCGGCGACCCCGCCCGCGCCCGTCAAACGGAGGGTTTGGGTCTAGGCTTGAGCTTAGCCCGCGAGATCGCCCGCGCCCATGGTGGCGATCTGGTGTTAGCCCCCAGCCCTGCTGGAGAAGCGTGCTTTAGCTTGCACCTGCCCTCCACCGATCGAAAGTTACAGGCTTAAGAAAGGGTCTCAGGTATAAGGTGTAGGGTTCACGGTACAAATCTGCCTTAAGCCTTAAACCTTATACCCTGCACCCAAACCTTTGGATGGCCGCCACTGTCTGATTCAGATAGCTAAGTCCTTGTCCCTCCGGACAGAGAAATATTAGAGTTATGTAAACAACTGTTAACAAAGGTATAGACTAAATCAAGGAAAATACTTCACTATTGGCTTTACCTTGGGCCAGCGGTGGGTTGCCTTCGTCGTTGTCAGTTTCATGTTCTTACGGCAAGCCAGTATGAGACACGCGCTAAACATTTTGGTCATTTGTGTAGTAAGCCTCTGCGCCTGGCTGCCGATGGCACCGGCCCTGGCCTACGACAACCCCGAACTCTTGCCCGATACCCAAACCGCTATCATCGACCTGGCCAAGTCGCTCAGCGCCCGCCAAGAAGAGAGCCTCGACGCCAAGCTCAACGACTTTGAAGCCGAAACCGGCTGGAAACTGCGGGTGCTGACCCAGTACGACCAAACCCCCGGCCGGGCAGTAAAAGACTTTTGGGGCTTAGACGATCGCAGCATCATGCTGGTGGCTGACCCCCGTGGCGGCAATCTGCTCAACTTCAGCGTGGGCGATGCCGTCTATGACCTGCTGCCCCGCACCTTTTGGATTGAGCTACAAACCCGCTACGGCAACCAGTTCTTTGTGCGCGAAAACGGCGAAGATAATTCTATTCTCAGCGCCCTCGAATCAATTCAAGGCTGCTTGCGCCAGGGGGGCTGCAACGTGGTGCCCGGTCTGCCCCAAGAGCAGTGGGTGCTGACGCTGATTACCTCCATTGTCGGCGGCATTATCTGTGGATTTGCGGCCCACCCCCGCAAGCCCGGACAGATTTTTGCTTGGCAGTGGGTGCTGATTTTTTCGCCGCTGTGGGGGATTCTATTCTTTGCCTTTGGCATCGGCCCAGTGGTGACTCGCACTAGCGACTGGCTACCTCTGACGCGCAACATCGCAGGCTTTCTAATTGGTGCGTTGGTGGCCTTCCTTACACCCATCCTCGGCAATCAGCCCTCCAATTCTGAGACCTAGAGCGGGCGGCTCAACCTAAGCAACGCTGGTCTATGCACAGTGGGCATTGTTCTAAGGAATGATGCCCACTGTGCCTATGAGGAGGTCGCTGGATCAGAACTTGACTCTGCTGAACCTGCGGTGTCACTGCATCTAGACTCGGCACCCTCGATTCCAAACCGTGACATCCATCGGGTTTAGCCGGTTGACTCTCCAAATTGAGGATATCCAAGCAGAATTCTCGACTACACCGTTTGGGCGGTCATGACGGCGTTGACCGTTGCCAGCAGTTGTCGGGGGTCGATGGGTTTACTGACGCAGTCGTTGGCCCCAGCTCTAAGGGCTTGCTCTGTCTGGTCAGGGCTGTCTAGATCGACTAGGGCCAGAATTTTGGGTGCTGTGGAACTTGAGCGCTGGCGCAGGGTGGCAATGATGTCGTTGCCATCGGCGCTGGCGAGGCTGAGGCTAGTGATCATCGCGGCGGGCTGAAGCAGCTCTACCTGATCGAGCACTCGCGATCCGTCCACAATCCAGATCACCTGGTAGCCAGCGGCGGTGAGCATGTCACAGATGACGCTGGCGGTTTCTTCGTTGTCTTCGACCAGCACAATGCGCCCTATGACGGGTTCAGCCGTGAGCGGTGGCTCGACTACGAGGGCGAGGGGTTCAGTCGATCGCTGCAGCGGGATTCTGACGGTAAAAATAGAGCCCTTGCCGGCCTCTGAGCTGACTTTAATGGAGCCGCCGTGGAGCTCGACTAGCTGCTTGGTGAGGGCTAGGCCCAGGCCCGTACCCGCGTGTTCTCGCTGGAGCACGTTTTCAAGCTGCTGAAACTTGCCAAATAGCAAGGATTGGGCGGCGGCTGAAATGCCTATGCCCGTATCTTTAACTTGAAAGACGGCGTCGTTTTGCTCGCGCCGCACGCATAGAACAACTTTGCCACCGACGTTGGTAAATTTGACGGCATTGCTGAGAAGGTTGGCAAGAATTTGCCGCACCCGCCGGGGGTCAGCTAAGAAGGCGTCTTGGCCGTTGGGCAGCTTGAGGTCGAGGGCGATGTCGATGTCGTTTTGGGCGGCCTCGGTGCGAAAGGCATCAACGCTCTGGCGACACAAGGACGTGAGGGAAAACTGACGCACTTCTAAAACGGTGCGCCCGGCCTCAATCTTTGACACATCTAGAATGTCGTTGATGACGCGCAGCAGATGCTCGCCGCTGGTTTGAATGGTGGTGAGATAGTCGCGCTGGCGGGGGGTAAGTTCGCCCAGGGACCAGCGCAGCAGGGTGGCCGACATGCCAATGATGTAGGTGAGGGGGGTGCGCAGCTCGTGGCTCATGGTGGCCAAAAACTCGGTTTTGGCTCGGTTGGCGGCTTCGGCAGCTACCAGGGCATCGCGCAGGTCTTGGGTGCGTTCGACGACGCAGACCTCCAGGTTTTGGGTTTGCTGCTGGAGCTGGTGGTAGAGCTGGGCCTGGCTAATAGCGATCGCCAGGTGTTCGGCGATGTGCTGCAAAAACTCGGTTTCCCAGGGTTGCCACTGGCGCAGGTAGTCGCACTGGTGCACAATCAGCAGCCCCCAGAGCTGCTGCCCCACCAGAATTGGAGCCACGGCCTTTGACCTCACCTGCATTTCTTGAAGAAAAGTGGCCATGCATGGGGCATGGGGGTAGGCCTGGGCTACATCGTCGATGGCGAGGGGGTGCCCGTGGCGGTAGCGACGCTCCTGGTGGGGGTAGTCGGGGTGGTCGTGAAAGCAGAGATCTTCGGTATAGTTGAGCACCGAGGCGAGGCGATCGCGCGATCGCGACTCGTAGGTAATATAGCCAATCGGGCGTGACCCACTAGGGTGGGCTGGAGCAGCGCTATCCATCGGTTTAACCAGGGTGTCGGGCACCTGGTCAAACTGGTAAATCAGCAGCCGATCGGCCTGGAGAAACTGGCGCACCTCGGCCACGGTAGTTTCTAAAATTTCGCCCAGCTCCAGGCTGCCCTGAATTTTGGTAATCACCTGGTTGAGCAGCAGGCGTCGCTCTCGTTGCCGGTTGATGACGAGCTGAGCCGGCACCTCGGCACAGGCTTGAATCCAGGCCAGCATGAACTGGCTGAGGGCGCTGAGGCTAGTAGCAAATACGGGCTGACTCAGGCCCCGCTGGGCCAAAAATGCCTCCACGACAGCAGCTTCGGCGGTGAGACCGACCACGACGTGATCGTTATCTTGAGGGTGCGCCGTTACGACCACTGAGAGTTCTTGGCCCCCTAAACACCAAAAACTGTCGTCGTCAGGGGTGTCGGCGGGTAGGTCAGTTTCGGTAAGCAGAGTCAGCTGGTGCTGCTGGCAGTACTGACGCAAAAACTGCCCCAGCAAAACTAGAGCACCTTTGGGCATGACCTGTTTGGTGCCATGGGTTATAGAGTCAGGCATTTCTACATTCTGAGGCCGAGGGCGCCCACTGCGGTGGTTTGAAACGGGGAGTTGCCAAAGAAAGCCTTAAGGTTTGAGCCGCCCCATATTAGGGAGTCCCCATGGTAACTTCCGTTTTGGGCCAACCCTGACTTACGCTAGAGTTCCTTCAGATTTGTTGTTGCCCTAGGGATCGCCCATGCATCGCTTAGCCGCTACCCCCGGCGGCTGGACGCCGGATACTGAGGGCGTCATTTTTGTCGAGCAGACCCCGGCACCGCTGGTGTTTCTCACCGCCGCTGACACTGAAATTCAGAGCCTGACTCGGGCCAGTTTCCCGGTCGATTTTCCAGCTCTGCGAGTGGCCAACCTGCTTCAGCTTCAGCAGCAGTTGGCGATCGACACCTACGCTGACGATGTGCTGCGCCACGCCCAGGTTATTGTGGTGCGGCTGCTGGGGGGTCGCGCCTACTGGCCCTACGGACTAGAGGTCGTCAGGGATGTGGCCACCGAAACCGGGGCCGCCCTAATTGTGCTGCCCGGCGACGATCGCCCTGCGCCTGACCTGATCAGCCACTCCACCGTGCCGCTGACGGTGGCCAACCAGCTCTGGCGCTACCTCAACGAAGGCGGCGTCGAGAATATGGCGAATGGGTTGATGTGGGTGTGCGATCGCCTTCTCCATACCGCCTACCATCCCCCCGAACCCCAGGAAATTCCCAAAGTTGGGGTGTATCCTACTGGTCAACAGGAGATGTACCCCGGTCCCCTCTCCCATAGCCCCTCTCCCATAGGGAGAGGGGAGCCGGAGCGTGCAACAGCCAACGTGGGTCTGATCTTCTACCGGGCTCACTACCTGGCGGGCAATACTGCGCCCATTGCTGCTCTGTGCACAGCTTTGTCAGAACGGCATCTGCGTCCGGTGCCTGTATTTGTGTCGTCGCTGCAAGACCCTGAGGTGCAGAAGGATTTGGTCGCTCTGCTCAGGCCTAAGGAGGGCCAGGGCATTGACGTGCTGCTGAATACCACCAGCTTTTCGGTAGCGAAATTGGACGGCGCCACGCCCAATTTGGATCTGTGGGAAACCCTGGACGTACCGGTGCTGCAAGTGATTCTTAGCGGCGGCACTAAAGCCGCATGGGAAAGCCAAAGCCTGGGCCTCTCGCCCCGCGATATTGCGATGAATGTGGCTCTGCCCGAGGTGGATGGGCGCATTATTACCCGCGCTGTTTCGTTTAAATCGGTTCACCAGCGCAGCGAGACCCTAGAAACCGATGTGGTGACCTACGAGCCGGTGAGCGATCGCATCGCCTTTGTCGCTGACCTAGCCGCCCAGTGGGCTACCCTGCGCTGCACCCCAGTGAGCGATCGCCGCATAGCCCTGATTCTCGCCAACTACCCCAACCGCGACGGTCGCCTCGCCAACGGCGTCGGCCTCGACACGCCCCAGAGCGCGATCGAAGTTCTCCACGCCCTCAAGGCGACGGGCTACACCCTGGGCGACATTCCCACCGATGGCGACGACCTAATTCGCCAGCTCACCGCAGGGGTAACCAACGACCCCGAAGGCCGCGATTTTCGCCAGGTTTACCAGTCTCTTCCCCTCACTGACTACTATCGGCATTTTGAGACTCTGTCGGAAGCGGTGCGCGCTGGTATGAGCGCTCGTTGGGGCCTTCCTGGAGGAGACAGGAAAGATGGGGAGGCTGGGGAAGAAACTCAAAACTCAAAACTTAAAATTCAAAATTCAAAATTTCCCATTCCCGGCATCCAACTCGGCAATATCTTCATCGGCGTTCAGCCGAGCCGGGGCTATGATCTTGACCCCTCCCTCAACTATCACTCGCCCGATCTAGAGCCGACCCACGACTATTTGGCTTTTTATCTCTGGCTGAGGCATACCTTTGGGGCTCAGGCGATCGTTCACCTGGGCAAGCACGGCAACCTGGAATGGCTGCCCGGCAAGGGAGTGGGCCTGTCGCAGGACTGCTACCCCGAGGCTATGTTTGGCCCCATGCCCCACCTATACCCGTTTATTGTCAACGACCCCGGCGAAGGCTCCCAGGCGAAGCGTCGCGCCGAGGCGGTAATTCTCGACCACCTGACGCCACCGCTCACCCGCGCCGAACTCTACGGCCCCCTCGAAAAGCTGGAAGGTCTGGTAGATGAATACTACGAAGCCCAGAGTTTAGATCCGAGTCGGTTGGCGCTGATTGGCGATCGCATCCTCACCCTGCTCACCGAAACTAGCCTCCTGACTGAAATCTCCCCCACCCATTCACCCTCCCACCCATCCACCCTCCCACCCCCCACTTCCCCACTCCCCACCCTCCTCCCCACCCTCGACACCTACCTCTGCGACCTCAAGGAAGCCCAGATTCGCGACGGGCTGCATATCTTTGGGCAGTGCCCCGACGGCAGGCAGCTGCGAGATTTGATCGTGGCGATCGCCCGCCACCCCGGCCCTGGCCGCCAAGGATTGACGCGAGCGATCGCCGAAACCTGGAATCTTGACCTCGACCCCCTCACTGCCGAACCTGGGGACACGTTCACCGGACTACAGCCCTGCCGAATTGTGGGGGATGCGATCGAGGCGCTGGAGGAGGAAGCGTCTCGCCTGATAAAGGCCCTCCTACAACCATCTCCCCTCCCCTCCCACCCATCCACCCATCCACCCATCCACCCATCCACCCCCCTCGCCGCCGAACTCCACTGGATTCAACACACCCTCATCCCCGCCCTGACCCGCACCACTGACGAGATTACCAACCTTCTCAAGGGCCTCGATGGGCGCTACGTGCCCAGCGGCCCCGCCGGAGCCCCCACCCGCAACCGCCCCGACGTGCTGCCCACTGGCCGCAATTTTTTCTCGGTAGATATTCGCGCTATCCCCACGGAGAGCGCCTGGGATGTAGGGCGGCGGGCGGCGGAAGTGCTGGTAGAGCAGTACACCCAGGACCACGGTGACTATCCGCAAACCCTGGGCCTGTCGGTATGGGGCACCTCCACCATGCGTACCGGCGGGGACGACATTGCCGAAGCTCTGGCCCTGATGGGGGTGCGCCCGGTATGGGATGGTCCCTCGCGGCGGGTGGTCGATTTTGAGGTGCTGCCGCTGTCGGCGATCGGGCGACCTCGGGTGGATGTCACCTTGCGAATTTCGGGCTTCTTTCGCGATGCTTTCCCCAATCTGATCGACCTAGTGGACCAGGCCGTGGCAGCAGTGGCGGCTTTAGATGAACCGCCGGAGCAAAATCCCCTGGCGGCGCGATCGCGGCAGGAGGCGGCCAAGTGGCAGCGGCAGGGGCTGACGGCGGAGCAGGCGGAGCTGCGATCGCGCTACCGCATCTTTGGCTCTAAGCCGGGGGCCTACGGGGCTGGCTTGCAGGGGCTCATTGAATCGCAAAACTGGACCACCGACGAAGATCTGGCCCGCGCCTACCTAAACTGGAGCGGCTACGCCTACGGTCGCGACGCCCAGGGCCACGCCATGCCTGAAGCCTTTGAGCAGCGGCTTAAGCATCTACAAGTGGTGCTCCACAACCAGGACAACCGCGAGCACGACCTGCTCGATTCCGACGACTACTACCAGTTTCAGGGGGGTATGACGGTGGCGGCGAGAACCCTTCAGGGGCAGCAGCCCGCCACCTACTTTGGCGACAATGCGGTGACGGCCAAGCCTAAGGTGCGATCGCTCGAGGCCGAAATTGCCAAGGTTTACCGCTCCCGCGTGGTCAACCCCAAGTGGATCGAGGGCGTCATGCGCCACGGCTATAAGGGGGCCTTTGAGATGGCCGCCACCGTTGACTACCTGTTCGCCTACGATGCCACCGCCCACTGCGTCGCCGACCACATGTATGAGGGCGTGGCCCAGGCCTACCTGCTCGATCCAGCAGTGCAAGCCTTTGTGCAAACCTCAAACCCCTGGGCACTGCGAGATATGGCCGAGCGCCTGCTCGAAGCTAACCAGCGGGGGCTGTGGGCCACAGCCAAGGCCGAGATGCTAGATAGCCTGCGGCAGATCGCCAACCAGGCGGAAGGGGTGCTAGAAACCCAGCAGTTCAATCAGAGCCAACCCCAGGCAGAGTAGCCCTGGGAGCGATGTCCCAGCAGCGTCGGACGGCACCTTCATAGCAATTCCGCAAAGACGCTCTCAAGCGATCGCCCCCAACCCCCCAGAAAAGGGAGCAATAGCTAGCACGCCAGAGGCTGCCGAACTGTCGCTTCTGTAGTCTGTTGCAGGTAGGCCCGCGTAATCTCGAGAATTCGCTGGGATGCCTGACCGTCGCCAAAGGGGTTGATCGCCTCGGCCATGGTCTGGTAGGCCTCGGGGTGCAGCAGTAGCGTCTCGGCCTCTGCCAGCATGCGGTCGGCATCGGTGCCGATGAGCTTAGCGGTGCCTGCCATCACGGCTTCGGGGCGTTCGGTGTTATCCCGCAGCACCAGCACCGGTTTACCCAGGCTGGGGGCTTCCTCCTGTAAGCCGCCCGAGTCAGTCATCACCAGGTAGCATCGCTGAATCGCACCCACCAGTTGGGTGTAGTCGAGGGGCTCTGTCAAAAAGGCTCGGGGATGATCGCCAAGGGCAGCCTGGAGGGGTTCTCGCACCGTCGGGTTGCGGTGTAAGGGCAGCAGCAGGGCAGTATCGGGGAACTGTTCGAGCACCTTGAGAAAGCCCTGGGCGATCGCCCCTAGGGGTACGCCCCAGTTTTCGCGCCGATGCACCGTCGACAAAATCACTCGGTGGCTGTTCCAGTCTAGCCCCGGCACCTCGCAGTCGGGATGGCGATCGGCCACCGAGAGCAGAGCGTCGATGACGGTATTGCCGGTTTGGTGCAGATTGCCGGTCACCCCCGATCGCTCTAGGTGCTGCACTGACAGAGCCGTGGGCGCAAAGTGCAGCTGGGTAATTTGGGAGATCAGCCGTCGGTTGGCCTCCTCAGGGAAGGGGTTATAGATGTTGTCGGTGCGCAGACCGGCCTCGACATGGCCCACCGGAATCTTTTGATAAAAGGCTGCCAGGGCAGCGGCAAAGGCCGTCGTGGTGTCGCCCTGCACCAGCACAATATCGGGGCGACGCTCTTGAAACAGGGCCTCTAGCCCCTGAAGGCTGAGACAGGTAATGTCGGTTAGAGTTTGGCGGGGCTGCATAATCGCCAAATCTTGGTCGGCGCTCAGGTTAAACAGCGCCATGACCTGATCCACCATCTCCCGATGCTGGCCGGTGAGCAGCACCTGGGTGTCAAAGTCGGGGCACTGACGAAAACACTGAATCACCGGCGCAAGTTTAATCGCCTCGGGGCGAGTGCCCAACACAATGCAGACTTTAAACGGTGGAGCCATAGGGAACTGCCCTTTGAATGCAAAATCATGCTCAGAATAACCTGTTCATGCCACCATCCCAGAAGGCGGTACCCAGACAGAGCAAAAGAACGAAAAATAGAAGACCGAAAAATGGAAAAAATGTCCAGCAGGCTTGAATTTTGATGCTTTGAGCTGTCCTAACTTAAACTTGACCCGCCATAGAACGGTAGCTGCTAGGTTAGGCCTAAGTTCACCAACGGCAAAGCATTTGCTGCGATCGCAGCCTAAGGCTCGACGATGATTATTGCCATAGATGGTTTTAGGGATGATTCGATGCTTACCATAGATAAAAACAACGTGTTGACCGATCGCTATAGGGAGTAGCCCACAGCAATGGGGCCACATCCATGGATCCTAAGAGGTATCCTATGACCGGGCAGCTGACCAATCAGATTCTCTGGGTAGGGGAGAATTCATCGGCATTAGGGCGCGATCGCGCTGTGTCTGAACTGGCGATATTTAAACTGGCGATAGTTGCCATAGACGAGGTGGATGCCGCCCTGGCTTACCTCGCTGCTGGCCATCGAGTTGACGGCATTTTGCTAGATTTGGCTGGCTCTGCAACGGCGGGGCTGGCTCAGCTAGAGGCGCTTCAGGCTAAAGCGCCTGACGTGCCGGTGATTGTGCTGGTTGAACCAGACCAGGCTGATTTGGGATTAGAGTCCGTCTGGTCTGGGGCCGAAGACTACCTGGTTTGGGGGCAAACTGCCGCCGAGATTGGTCGAGCCCTGGACTGTGCTCTGGCACGCCGCCGTAGGCCGCGATCGGGGTCGAAGACAGAGGCAGCGGGCGACATTGGCGAACGGGTACAGCTCGACGCTGAACGCCGCCAGAACGAGGCGCGCTTGACCACCCGCATTCGTCAGCAGGCCACCTTGCTCACCAGCGCCGAATGCATTGGCAACATGGGCAGCTGGGCCCTCGACTTGAATACCAAGCACCTAGTCTGGTCAGCGGGCACCTATCGCCTGTTTGGCCTGCGCCCCGAGGATCCTATTGAGAGCTTTGAGCGGTTCATCGAGCGGGTGCTGCCCGAAGATAGACCCCAACTGCTGCGCAACCATGTCGAAGTCAGCACGCTGAGCGAAATTTTAGAGGTCAATTACCGCATTCGTCGCCCCGATGGCGAGATTCGCTGGCTGTCGGATCGGGGCAACATCGAAGTCGATGGCGAAGGACAACCCTGTCGGCAGCTGGGCACGGTCATCGACGTGACCGCCCAAAAGACGGCTGAGGCCACCCTACGAGCCAGCGAAGAACGGTTTCGGCTGATTTTGGAGGCCACCAACGACGCCATTTGGGACTGGGACCTAATCGCCGATGTCACTTGGCGGGGCGAAGGGTACAAAACTCTGATTGGCTATGGCGACGAGGATATTGAGGCCTCTTACGACTGGTGGCGTAGTCGCCTGCATCCCGACGATCGCCAGCGGCTGCTGGCCTCAATACAGACGGCCTTGGAGGGAGACGCCACCAGATGGACGGATGAGTATCGCTTTCGCTGCCGCGATGGCCGCTATGCCTACATCATGGATCGCGGCTATGTGATTCGCAATGATCAGGGGCAGGCCATTCGAATGATTGGCGGCATGCTTAACCTAACTGAGCAAAAGAACCTGGAGGCGCAGCTGCTGCAAAGTCAAAAAATGGAGGCCATTGGCCAGTTGACGGGCGGGGTTGCCCATGACTTTAACAATTTGCTGACGGTGATTTTGGGCAACGCTGAGCTGCTGGTCGAACTGCTCGACACCCAGCCTCAGCTGCGATCGCTGGCCGCTATGATCAGCGGGGCGGCCCAGCGAGGGGCCGATCTCACCCAGCGTCTGCTGGTCTTTGCCCGCCGCCAAACCCTCGATCCCAAGCCCGTTGATGTCAACCAGCTAATTGACCGCATGGATGCAATGCTGCACCGCACCTTGGGAGAACAGGTGGAGGTGCGCTGTCACTACGACGCTTACCTAGGGTTCGCTCTAGTCGACGCCAGCCAGCTGGAGAACGCCCTGCTCAACCTCTGCCTCAACGCCCGCGATGCGATGGGTGGCGTGGGCTGCCTCACCCTCACAACTGCCCAAACCTGCACCATCTCGCCCAGCGATAAATCCCAGGGCGACTTCTCTCCAGGCGACTATGTTGTAATTGCCGTGTCCGACCATGGGGTGGGCATGGGGCCAGAGCTGCTGAGCCAGGTTTTTGAGCCATTTTTTACCACCAAGGCCAAGGGCAAAGGCACCGGGTTAGGACTGAGCATGGTCTATGGCTTTGTCCGCCAGTCCAACGGCTACGTCACCATTGACTCTGAGCTGGGGGTGGGCACTACCGTGCGGCTATACCTGCCCCGCTGCCACGATGGCTCTAGGCCAGCTTTAGAGGGCCGTCACAGCCCAGAGTCTCCTCTATGGGTGGACGCCTATTCTGGTGGCTCAGAGCTAATTTTGCTGGTTGAAGACAACGCTCTGGTGCGCGACTACGCCCAACAGCAGCTCGAAAGTTTGGGGTATCGGGTGTTGGTGGCTGAAAATGGCCCAGCTGCCCTAGAGCTGCTGCATCAATGGCCTGAAATCGATCTGCTGTTTACTGATGTGATCATGCCCGGCGGCATGACTGGCCGTGATCTAGTAGCCGCGGCCTACCGGCTGCGGCCGCAGCTGCGGGTCCTCTACACCTCTGGCTATACCGAAAATGCCTTGGTGAACCAGGGGGCTCAGGAGTTTGGAATACTCCTGCTAGCTAAGCCCTACCAGCGGGCTGAGTTGGCCTACCATGTTCGTCAAGCCCTCGCCAAAGGTTAGCTCAGGGAATGTTTTCTCGCGGCCCAGCTCTGACGTTTCGGGTACCTCGCCCCTCGCCCCGCTGGGCTCGGGGGGTGATCCTCGCTGGTTTCGTGGGGGTGTTTCTGGCCGATACAGTCACCCCCCTGGGGTTTGCCCACGGCATGCTGTATCCGCCGCTGGTGGGGGTGGCGGGGCTGTCTCGCAATAGCCGGTGGGTTGGGGGGGCGACTGTGGTCGGTGTGGGGCTAACGGCGGCGGGCTTTTTTGTGTCGCCTTCGGATCTGACAGGGGCGGCCCTGGCCTACGCGATCGCCAATCGAGTGGTGGCAGCCCTGGCAACCGCCACCACCGGCGGGCTCACCCTGGTGATTTTGCAGTACGTTCACCGGGTGAAAGAGACCCAGCGGTTGCTCAGCGAGACCTACGACACCCTAAGGTCGCAGCAAACGCTGCTGCAAATCGCTAGCGAAATCGGCCATCTGGGGGGCTGGCTAGTGCATTTACCTGACGCCACCTGCATCTGGTCGGAAGAGGTATGCCGCATCCACGAGGTCGAGCCCGGCTTTGCCCCCACCGTGACCCAGGGAATTGAGTTTTACGCCCCCGAGTACCGCGATCGCATTACCGGCGTCTTTGCCGCCTGCGTCGAAATCGGCCTCCCCTTTGACGAAGAGCTGCAAATTATTACGGCCCATCAGCGCCGGGTGTGGGTGCGCGTTATTGGCCAGCCCGTGCACAACGAGCAGGGCGCCATCGTAGCCGTGCAGGGGGCCTTTCAAGACATCACCTCGCAAAAGCTGGCCGAAGCGTCCTTAGAGCGCAGTGAGCAGCGGTTTCGCCAGCTGGCCGACGCCATGCCCTTAATTGTCTGGACCGCCGAACCCGACGGCACCGTCGACTACGCCAGCCATGCTCTGCGGGTCTACACCGGCATCTATGACCCTGATACGCCCCCGAGTCAGATCTGGATGACCCTGCTGCACCCTGACGACGTTGACCCCTGCTTGGCCACGTGGACGGCGGCGGTGCAGTCTGCTAGCCCCTACCAGGTTGAGCTTCGGACACGGCGCTACGACGGCGACTATCGTTGGCATCTGGTGCAGGCAGTGCCCATCCGTGACGAAGCCGAGCAAGTTGTTAAGTGGTACGGCACCGCGATCGAAATCCACGACCAAAAGCAGCTCGAACAGGAGGCCCGCCAGATCGCCGATCGCCTCAACACCACTTTAGAGAGCATTACCGATTGCTTTTTTACCCTCGATCGCCAGTGGCGCTTTACCTTTGTCAACCGTCAGGCAGAGCAAGTGCTGCTGCGTCAGCGAGTCGATCTGCTGGGCAAATGTGTGTGGGATGAGTTTCCCGAGGCGATAGGGAGCGTCTTTGAGCAGCAATACAAAATTGCTTTGGCCGAGGGGCGATCGGTCGAATTTCGAGAATTTTATCCGCCCCTCAGCTGCTGGCTTGAGGTACGGGCCTATCCCTCCATCGAGGGTCTGGCAGTGTATTTTCAAGATGTGACCGATCGCATAGCCCTTGAAGAACGTCTGCACCAGTCGCAGCGGCTAGAATCTGTAGGGCAGCTGACCGGTGGCATTGCCCACGACTTCAACAATCTGCTCACCGTCATCTTGGGCAACGCCGAGCTACTGAGCGAAATGCTTGAAGCTGACCCTCACCTGCACCCCCTGGCAAAGATGATTGGCAGCGCCGCCCAGCGGGGAGCCGAACTCACCCAACGGCTATTGTCCTTTGCCCGTCGCCAGGCCCTCGACCCCGAAGCGGTGGATGTCAATCAGCTGATGGCCGGCATGGATGGGCTGCTGCGACGCACCCTGGGCGAGCACATCGACATCGCCACCGTGGGGAATGCCGATCTGTGGCCTGCCCTGGTCGACCCGGCCCAGCTGGAAAACGCCTTGCTCAACCTCTGCCTCAACGCTCGCGATGCGATGGTTCGAGGGGGCCAGCTCACCCTTGAAACCGCCAACACATACCTCAGTCAAGACTACGCCAGCCAGCATGTGGAGGTGATGCCGGGGCATTACGTCATGGTGTCGGTGTCGGATACGGGTATGGGCATTGAGCCCGAGCATCTAGAACGGGTGTTTGAGCCCTTCTTTACCACCAAAGAACAGGGCAAGGGCACTGGCCTGGGACTGAGCATGGTCTACGGCTTCATTAAGCAGTCGGGGGGCCACATCAAAATCTACTCCGAGCCGGGCCACGGCACCACCATCAGAATGTATCTACCCCGATTTTGGGGCGATATTCAGCCTCCCCTGCCTGCCCCAGAGGGAGCGGTAGCCGGCCACTCAGAGCTGATTTTGCTGGTGGAAGACAACGAGCTAGTGCGCAGCTACGCCCACGATCAGCTGGTTGACCTGGGCTACCGGGTGCTGGTGGCCACTAGCGGTCCGGCGGCTCTGGCCATGCTCTACCAGCAAGACAACATTGACCTGCTGTTTACCGACGTGGTGATGCCCGACGGTATGAGTGGGCGCGAACTAGCTGACTTGGCCCAACAGATCAGACCGGAGCTACGGGTGCTCTACACCTCGGGCTATAGCGAAAATGCGATTGTCCATCAAGGCCGGTTGGATGCGGGCATACAGCTGCTCAGCAAGCCCTACGGCCGCACCGAACTCTCGCGAAAGATTCGAGAGGCGCTGACTGCTCCCCGCCGCCCATGACCTGATTCCCAACCCTTCTTCCCTGGTTGAGCAGCGGCGGCTCTATCCGGACTGATTGCCGTCTCTACTGGGTGTGGGCATCGGCCAAAAGCATCTATCCTGCCTTGTGAGCCCCTATCTACAACGGAAGATATGGGCCAGGGTACTGAGTAAAGGCTTAGCATGGTACGTAAGTTTGCCCAGCAGTCCAAAGCGATCGCGATCACTTTGGACTGCTGGGCACGCCGGTTAGGCTATATTCACCCAGACATCAAGCGTAGCGATGGCAGTCTTTGCGATTGGTCAAGAACGGTCTTTCCTAGTCAAAGGCAGCTACGGGCAAAATCAGCTAGAGCAGCTGGAGGATCGGATGACGATAGCTAGCAGCAGCGGTCCTGGAAATCATTCAGCACAGGTTATTGTCCACTCAGAGCGGCTCGCCCTGGAGTCAAGGTGCTGAGTAAGCCCTGCCGGCGGGCCGATTTAGTCCAAAAAGTTTGCGATGTGCTGGGTGGGTGGGCAGGCTGAGAGGGGATTGGCTGGGGCCATGGCAGCACAAGGACGGTTTGAGGGGGGCAACTGGTAAAGCATGGGCGATCGCCGACTGTTGATTTTAGATGACGACCCCATGACCGGGGAAACCATTCAGCGGATCGCTGAATTTGCTGGACTGGAGGTGCGATTCACCCCCGACCCGGCTCGGTTCTTTACCCTGCTCCACGAGTGGCGGCCCACCCACATTGCCCTCGACCTGGTGATGCCCACCATGGATGGGGTGCAGGTCATGGCGCGGCTGGCCAAGCTGTCCTGCCGGGCCAAAATCATCATCACCAGCGGCGTTGGCAGTCGAGTGCTCGATGCTGCCGGGCGATCGGCAGTCGAGCACGGCCTCGACATTGCCGGGGTGCTGGCCAAGCCCTTTTCGCCTGCCCAGCTGCGGGAAATGCTGCTAGGCCAAGTCACCAGCCCGCTCCTGCTGCCTCCGGTTGTCGGCGTCCCCCTCCAGCCACCGGAGCTGACCCCAGCCGACCTGCACCAGGCCCTTGAGCGCCGTGAGTTTGTGCTGGCCTACCAGCCCAAGGTGCTCTGTACCACGGGCGAACTGGCTGGGGTTGAGGCTCTGGTGCGGTGGGCCCACCCCGCCTACGGTCTGCTGCTGCCGGGACAGTTTATTCCCCTGGCGGAGAGCTGCGATTTGATTGACCCCCTCACCGCTCAGGTGATTGAGCAGGCTCTGGCCTGGTTTGGGCCGCTCTGCACGGCGGGGGCAACACCGCTGTCTCCAGCGATATGCAATCAGCTGATGCTATCGGTGAATATTTCGGCCCGCACCCTGGGCAACGGGGCGCTGTTTGAGCGCGTGCAGGAGCGCTGCGGTGCCCAGGGCGTCGACCCTGCTCGCCTGATTTTTGAGCTCACCGAAACTAGCGCTATGGATGACCCGGTAGCCTCCCTCGATCTGCTCACCCGGCTGCGCATGATTGGCTTTCACCTGTCGATCGACGACTTTGGCACTGGGTTTTCGTCGATGTTACAGCTGGTGCGGCTGCCCTTCTCGGAGATTAAGGTTGACAAGTCGTTTGTGATGACGGCGATGACGTCCCCCGAGTCGCGCACAGTGGTGAAATTTATTGTTGACTTGGGCCACAGTCTGGGGCTACGCTGCACCGCTGAGGGGGTTGAAGACTCCGAAACCCTCGACTATTTGACCACCATTGGCTGTGACCTAGCCCAGGGCTACCACATCGCTCGCCCTCTAGCCGGCAACGATTTTTGGCCCTGGCTGGCTGCTCGCGATCGTTATGCCCTGAGGGAGAGCTAGGAAACCGCACCGGGGCTTTACAGTTCAGGCAGGGGGCATCCTCAGTGCTGGGTTTGCCCAGGCCGTTAACTACAGACTGTGAAGGTCGAGGGGAGCATCGATCGCCCCACCGATATGTGAGGGCATTATAAAGAAAGCATGCAAACCCATACATTTGCATACAATTCGCCACACAGGCCAGGATGAATAATTTAACCGACGACGCTGAACGGCTGGCGGCGGTGCATCGCTACCACATCCTTGATATGCAGTCGGATAAGGCCTTGGACCGGGTTACGGCGATCGCTGCCTGTCTGTTTCAGGTGCCCATTGCGTTGGTGACTATAGTCGATCGCGATCGCATCTGGTTTAAGTCGCGCTATGGGGTGACCCTGGATCAAATCGACCGAGAGTTGGGGTTGTGCGCCTCGGCAATTTTGCAGGGCGAGGTCTACGCCATTGCCGATGCCCGTCAAGACCCGCGCACGCAGTCCAATTCTCTGGTGCAGGGCGAGTTGGGCCTCAGGTTTTACGCCGCTGCTCCCCTCACCACTCCCGATGGCCATACCATTGGCACCCTGTGCATTATCGACCACCAGCCCCGCCAGCTCACCGCCGATGAAACTCAAACCCTGGTTGACCTGGCCGTCGTGGTGATGGAGCAGCTGGAGCTGCAGCTGTCGAGCCGCCAGCTGATAGCCACCACTGCCGCCCAGCGGGTAGCCATCGACAACCTCTATCATCGGGCTCCCTGCGGCTACCACTCGCTCGACAGCAACGGGGTATTTATCGAAATTAACGACACCGAGTTGGGGTGGCTGGGCTATGACCGCGAGGCGGTAGTGGGCCGACTGCGCTTCTGGGATGTGATCACTCCGGCCAGCCAGGCCATCTTTACCGCTAATTTTTCTCTATTTAAGCAGCGGGGCCGCATTAACGATTTGGAGTTTGAGCTGGTGGGGGCCAACGGCTCCACCCAGTGGATTTTGCTCAACGCGATCGCCGAGTACGACGAGCAGGGCAACTACGTCAGCAGCCGATCGACGGCGTACAACATTAGCGATCGCAAACGCACCGAGATTACCCTACGACAGCTAAATCAGTCGCTAGAGGCCAAGGTGGCCGAGCGCACCGCCGAGCTGGCCGAGCGCAACGCCGAGCTAGAGACCAGCAACCGTGCCCTCCACCTGAGCAACCGACAGTTTCGCAACGCCTTTGACTACGCCGGCATTGGCATGGCTCTGGTCAGCCTAGAAGGCCATTGGCTAGAGGTCAACCGCTCCGTGTGCGAAATTACGGGCTATAGCGAGGCCGAGCTGCTGGCCACCACGTTTCAGGCCATTACCCACCCCGACGACCTAGACACCGATCTAGACCTGGTAAGGCAGCTGCTCAACCAAGAGATTCGCCACTACCACTTAGAAAAGCGCTACCGCCACCGACGGGGTCACTGGATTTGGGCAATGCTCAGCGTGTCGATTGTGACCGACGAGCATCAGGTGCCGCTCTATTTTGTATCTCAGATCCAGGACATCAACGAGCGCAAGCAGTCAGAGCTGGCCCTGCGAAAAAGCCAAGCCATGTTGCTGGAGTCCCAGAGCGTGGGCCGCATTGGCAGTTGGGAGTATGACGTTGCTACCCAAAACGTCACCTGGTCCGCCGAGAAATTTCGTATTTTGGGGCGCGACCCGGCCCTGGGCGAACCCGGCTTCGACGAACTGCTGGGGCTCTACCACCCAGACGATGGCTACCACCTGCGACAGGCGGTCGAAAACGCCCTAGCAACCGGCGAACCCTACAGCCTGCGAATTCGGTGTAACCGCAGTGACGGCACCGTGGGCTATATCGATGACCGGGGCCAGGCCGAACGCAATGCCCAGGGCGAGGTCGTGCGCCTGTATGGCATTGCCCAAGACATTACCGATCGAGTGCAGGCCGAATGCGAGCTGCGCGAAATCAGCACGGCCCTGGCCCATGCCGTCGAGGGCATTTCTCGGCTAGACAACGCCGGGCGCTACATCAGCGTCAACCAGGCCTATGCGGCCATGGTGGGCTATACCCCAGAGGAACTGGTGGGCCAAACTTGGCAAATTACCGTTCACCCTGACGATTTAGATCGGCTCAACCAGTCCTATGCCGCCATGCTGGCCCAGGGCAATGTCAATATCGAAGCTCGGGGCTTGCGCAAAGATGGCTCAATTTTCCATAAGCAGTTGTTTATGGTGACAGCCTACGATGACCGGCAGCAGCGCCAGGGTCACTACTGCTTTATGAAAGACATTAGCGAACGAGCCCAGCTCGAAGCCGAGCGCAGTCAGGCCGACAGTGCTCTGCAACAGGAACTAGAGCGCCTGTCTGAGGTCGTCGAGACCCAACAAAAGGTGGCCCTGGTCAATCCCCATCTAGAACAGGTAATGGCAGTGATCGCCGCAGGCGCTCTATCTCTCACCCGCGCCGACGGGGCTGCCGTTGAGCTTCTAGAAGGTACTGAGCTGGTATGTCAGGCCGGCAGCGGCATTGCTCAAGCCCATTTGGGTTGGCGACTGCCCCTAGCCGACAGCCTGGGCGGACGGTGCCTCGCCGAAGGCCGCACGCTGTACTGCGCCGATGTGGAGTGTGAGGGGTGGGACAAGTCCCCGATTATTAAGGCTCTGGGGCTACGATCGCTGGTAGTGGTGCCTCTGACCTATCAGGCAGAACAGGTCGGCGTGATCAAAGTCTTCTCACAGCAGCCCAACGCCTTTACGGGGTCTGATCGGCAAACCCTACAGCTGATGGCGGGCTTTTTGGCAGCCAGCTTACACTCAGCCAGGGAGTTTGAGGCCAAAACTATCCTATTGCAAGAGCTTCAAGACAGTGAGGAACGTTATCGTTCGGTGGTAGCGGCCCTTTCTGAGGGGGTAGCCGTGGTGCAGGCAGACGGCACTCTGCTTACCTGCAATGCCAGCGCGGCCAAGATCCTGGGGCTACAGAGCTGGCAGATCGTGGGGCGATCGTTGGCCGGCATGACTTTAAACTTTATCCAAGACGATGGCTCTCCCTGCCCTGATGACGAGCACCCAGCGTGGATCACTCTGAGAACCGGGCAGTCTGTCAACAATTGGGTGCTGGGCTTGGTCAAACCCCACGGCACCACCTGGATTTCCTGCAATACTCGTCCCTTGCAGCACCCGAATGACCCCCAACCCTACGCGGTGGTGCTCTCGTTCACCGATATTACTGAACTCAGGCGATCGGAGGTGGCAGCCCTGCGGCGGCGAGCTGAGCAGGAGCGGCTGCTGAGTGAAATTGCCCAACGCATTCGCCAAACCCTTGACCTGAAGGCAATTCTTACCACCACTGTGACTGAGGTGCAGCAGTTCTTGGGCACCGACCGAGTGATGATCTATCGGTTCGAGGCCGATGGCAGCGGCACGGTGATTGCCGAAGCCGTGACGCCGGGGCTGCCGTCCCTGCTAGGCCAAACAATTCAAACCTGTGCCAGCGAAACTCACCTGGCAAGCTATCAACGCGGTGAGGTCAGAGCCTGTGCCGATATCCAAACGGAGGAGGCGATTCCCTGCCATGTAGATCACCTGATCGAGGCCAAGGCTAAGGTGGTTGTGCCGATTGTGCAGAACAATAACCTGTGGGGTATGCTGCTGGCTTACCACGGCCAAAGCCCCCACCTTTGGGAACCCTCTGAGCTAGACGTGCTGAAGCGGCTGGCCATTCAGCTGGCGATCGCGATTCAGCAGTCGCAGCTCTACCAGCACATTCAAAACGTCAACCGCCAGCTCGAACACCTAGCCACCCACGACGGCCTCACCCAGGTGGCCAACCGGCGCAGCTTTGATACCTATCTTCAGCAGGAGTGGGGCCGTCTGCTACGCGCCCAGGCTCCCCTGAGCCTGATTCTGTGCGACATTGACCACTTTAAGCAGTACAACGACACCTACGGTCACCCGGCCGGAGACGTGTGCCTGCAACGGGTGGCTCAGGCCCTAGAGCAGGTGGCCAAACGCCCCGCTGACCTGGTGGCCCGCTACGGCGGCGAGGAGTTTGCCCTGGTGCTGCCCGACACCGACCGGGCCGGAGCCGAGGCGATCGCCCGTGCTATTCAGCAGGCCCTAGTGGAGCTGGCGCTGTTTCACGGTGCCTCGCCCCTGGTCCAGCGCATCACCCTCAGCCTCGGCATTGCCTGCGTCATGCCCTGTGTTGAGCAGCAGCCTCAAACCTTAGTTGACCAGGCTGATGCAGCTCTCTACGCCGCCAAGCAGCAGGGGCGCGATTGCTACCGGGTATTTCGTCTGGGGCAAGGGCAGGCCAGTTTGGGCAACGGGGCAGGCTGAGCGAGAGGATCTACTCCAGCATCTCCAGGTTGCGCACGCCGCCCTGGTCAGCACTGGTGGCCAGCAGGGCGTAGGCTTTGAGGGCAGCGGTCACCCGCCGCTGGCGGGGCTGGGCGGGCTTCCAGGCGTTTTTGCCCTTAGCCTCCATAGCCACCCGGCGGCTGGCCAACTCTTCCGCCGACAGATCGACGTTGATGGTGCGGTTGGGAATGTCGATTAGGATGCGATCGCCCTCTTCCACCAGGGCAATATTGCCGCCCGCCCCCGCCTCTGGCGAGGCATGGCCAATGGAGAGCCCCGAGGTGCCGCCCGAAAAACGCCCGTCGGTGAGCAGCGCGCAGACTTTGCCCAGCCCCTTCGACTTCAGATAGCTGGTGGGATAGAGCATTTCCTGCATACCCGGCCCGCCGCGCGGCCCCTCGTAGCGAATGATCACCACGTCGCCCGCCTGCACTTCATCTTTGAGAATGCCGTTGACGGCGGCATCCTGGCTTTCGTAGATGCGGGCCTTGCCCTCAAACACGTGAATGCTCTCATCGACGCCAGCGGTTTTGACAATACAGCCGCGCTCGGCTAGGTTGCCATAGAGCACTGCCAGACCACCCTCGGCGCTGTAGGCATGGTCGACGCTGCGAATGCAGCCCTTTTCGCGGTCGAGATCGAGGGTGGGCCAGCGGGTCGACTGGCTAAAGGCCTGCTGGGTGGGAATGCCCGCTGGGCCTGCTTTGAAGAAGGTGTGGACGGCTTCGTCGTCGGTGCGGCACACATCCCAGCGATCGAGGGAGTCCTTCATCGTGGGGCTGTGGACGGTCGGCAGGTCGGTGTGCAACAGCCCAGCGCGATCCAGCTCGCCCAAAATAGCGGGAATGCCGCCCGCCCGGTGCACGTCTTCCACGTGGTAGTCAGGGATGTTGGGCGCAACTTTGCAGAACTGGGGCACCTGGCGCGAGAGGCGATCGATATCGGTGAGGGTGAAGTTGACCCCCGCCTCATGGGCAGCGGCCAGCAGGTGCAGAATGGTGTTGGTGGAGCCACCCATGGCGATGTCCAGCATCATCGCGTTCTCAAAGGCCTCAAAGCTGGCGATCGAGCGGGGCAGCACCGACTCGTCATCCTGCTCGTAGTAGCGGCGGGTGATGTCGACGATGGTGCGGGCGGCGGTGAGAAAGAGATCTTTGCGATCGAAGTGGGTGGCCAGGGTGGTGCCGTTGCCCGGCAGCGACAGGCCAATCGCCTCGGTAAGACAGTTCATCGAGTTAGCGGTGAACATGCCCGAGCAGGAGCCGCAGGTGGGGCAGGCGGAGCGCTCGTACTCGTCAGCTACTTCATCGCTGATGCTGCTGTCGGCAGCCACCACCATGGCATCGACTAAATCAAGCTTGTGCTCCGAAAGCTTGGTCTTGCCCGCTTCCATGGGGCCACCGGAGACAAACACGGCGGGAATGTTAAGCCGCAGGGCCGCCATCAGCATGCCGGGGGTGATTTTGTCGCAGTTGGAAATGCAGACTAGGGCGTCGGCGCAGTGGGCGTTGACCATGTATTCGACTGAGTCGGCAATGATCTCGCGGGAGGGCAGGCTGTAGAGCATGCCGTCGTGGCCCATGGCGATGCCGTCGTCTACGGCAATGGTGTTGAATTCTTTGGCGACGCCGCCAGCAGCCTCGATCTCGCGGCACACCAGCTGACCCAGATCTTTGAGGTGAACATGGCCCGGCACAAACTGGGTGAAGGAGTTGGCCACCGCAATAATGGGCTTCTCAAAGTCTTCAGTTTGCATGCCGGTGGCGCGCCAGAGGGCGCGAGCCCCGGCCATGTTGCGTCCATGGGTGGAGGTTTTAGAGCGATAGGTCGGCATGGCGCGTTCTAGTCTATAAGGATTGTCTATAGTCTGGCTCTAACACCTTTGAGACGTGAGCGAGACGATAAACGTAATAACCACAATAGCCGACTATACGGTTCAAGTTGCCTAGCGGATTGCCTATAATCTAGTTCTAGATTTCTTTAGTGGGCAGGATTTGTCAACCATAGCCAAAGAACGAAATCGGTAGGCACGGCTGTGCCTGTCCCTTTAAATAAGGCATGCCCACTAATCCAATAAGGATTAGTGGGCAACTAGAGCTTGATAACGTTTTCAAAGAGTGCTTTTTGGGGTGTCAGACACCTTGGTTTTTAGCACTCTCAGTTGCTAAAGCTAGTCGCTAAAAGCACCCTTGATGTTGTCTACGGCACGCTCAACAGCATTCATTGACTTCTCTGCTGCCTGCTCGGTGCGATCGGCGTCTTTTGATGCTTTTTGCTCGATGCGGTTGCGATCGCGCTTGGCTTTGCCCTCAACAGCGCTTCCTGTCTCATCAGCCTGATCGACTTTGGAGGCATTGCTTCGCGCAGCATCTTTAACTTTGTCTTCCGTGCCGCGGATGATATTTTTAGAAGCCCCTTTGATATCCTCAGCGGCACCCTTGACCTGGTTGCCAGCGTCTGCGGACGCGATCAGAGTTCCAGCAGGGGCAGCCATGGCTGAGATATTGGAGACCATTGGACTCTGCCAAACGAAGGCGATCGCAACTAGACAGACCAGGGTTGCAGTCAGTCTACGACCTAGGGCCGAAAGTTGGTTCATAAAACGATTAGACTTCATAGACATAGTCCTCATAGAATTTAACCATCTAGTTCTACCCTACTGGTCCCGTTTATTAAAACATCCTCTAGATAGACTTTCTTTTGACTCAATTTTGAGAAAATTTGCTAGCTATTAATGTACTAAATCCATGAAATAGTACTACGGATTTTGGATCCTCCGCTTTGCAGCCCTCCTTAAAGAGAGTTATAGAAACCCCAATTGTTACTTCACTTTTGTAGAGGGGACTAGCTATCAAAATTATCTGCACTGAGCAGAGCGGTTGCTTCTAGCAAAATTTTCATGGCAAAAAAACTTACCCCTCTACTGCTAAAACAGGCGATACATAGTGCGATCGCTCATTTTTTAGTAAAAGGGTAAGAGCGTCCTCGAGAGAGGGAGCGAGGCAGCATTTCCCTGCCGCGTGAGGTACAGTTCAATACCTAGATTTCAAAGGTTTTAGGACGAGCTGCGGACCTCACTAGCTTCAGAAATGCTGTAGAGGGGTTACCACCTATATTCCCTAGCGCTTCTGACTAGAGACGGGATTGGTATTGGCGTGGGTATTGGGGTTGGTGTCTGGGTTGGTGTTTGGGTTATAGGCATTTTGCCCAACCCCATCACCGGCAGACTTGCCGGGCAAGATGCTCTGAACCGCATCTTTAACGTTGTCTAGCACACCCTGGGCCTGGTCTTCAGGTGCCTTGGAAAGCACTTCCGGAGCTTCTACTCGGTGGCTACCTGGCTCACGGGATTGACGCACAGCCTCACCCTCATAGACTCTACCGTCGAGATTGTCGCCCGCTTGGGCAGCCTGGGTGTAGGTACCAATGGAGCCCACCCACAGGACTATAGCTAGCACGCTGACAATAGCTGTTTGGGTGGCTAAGCGGGTTAAAGAGCGACCCATTTGCGCAGTTCGAAAACTTGAGCCTAACCGCGCTAAAGAGCTAGAGAGCGGACGATAAAATTCGACCGGAAAAAAGCGAAAAAGTGTAAGCATGGCACTATCCAGTATTTTCAAAGTTGATAACTGTTTGCCCATCAACATAGTTTTGAGGGCAAATTTGAGAAATTCAGTGAGTCAATTAACCTGAGGTAAAATCGTCGCAGTTGCCGCTAAGAAGGCCTTAGCGCTTCGGGAATGTGCGGGTTGAATATGGTCTCAGCCTAGGAGAATAACTTGATATCTCCTTCGCTCTAAGGGCAGAAACTAGTCGCAAACTTGCCCCCCGTTTGGGGGAGATGCGGCAAGAGTTTGTAGCTAAAATCACCCTATCCAGCCCGGTGAACAACGTTCTTAGGAAGGAAGAGTTCGCTCGCTCAGCAAAATCTTGGTCGTCATTATCATCCACGTCCTCCCAATGACTGTGCCATTTCCTGTAAATCTAAGGCAGCGGCGCTGGGTGCTACTGGGATAGCCGTCGTTGGGGTTGGTGTAGCCGGGGGCATGGAAAATTTGATGGTGCGGTCTATCCTGGCGAGGATACCGTAGAGCATGTGGCGCACTCTCTCTGACCGAGGATTGGGTTTGTCGGCTGAGCGAGCAGAAGATTAGACGCTCCACGGCGTCTGGTTCGAGGTGTTGAGGCATGGGGGCTATTTCCTTTTATGGCTGCAGTGAGCAAGCCCTGCTCTAGGAAGGGAAAGGGTGGAGGAAAACAGAATGCGAAAACCCTAGCTACCCGCCGATAAAGTGCAAACTGGGGTAGCTAGGGTAGAAGTGCCCTCCTTGCGATCGCCCTCTAAACGTTTGAAGGAACGCCTAGTAGCAATCGCTCGCAAAGCATTCATCCCTACCGACTGAGCAGAGGAGGGTGTGACTTATTACACGCAATCAGTAGCGAAATACTGCTGCGATAGATACCTCATCTGGCATTTCCTGCGGTTCAACTGCATACACTGTTCCACCATGAAAGATAGTCTGAATTGCTGCTGCATTCAATAAATCTTCGTCACCCGGTTGAGCATCATTGTGTACTTCAAGTTCCATCCCCTCCGGATCGAAATGCCCCCATTTCTGCACACCAATAGGAACAAAAAGCTGGTCTACACGGCCATAGAATGCACCTTGAATCACTTCATCTAAGTCATCTGAGCCTTTACCAGCGGCAGCCGACTCATGATAGTAATCGAGCGCATTTTGCTTGCCTGCCTCAAACTGCGGCTCCACGATCGCCCAAGCTTCTGCATGAAGCTCTTGGGCCGTCTGTTCCTTTGTGTTGTGTTGAATGCCTTCCTCTACAATGAAGTTGTAGGTATTTGCCTCTTGGTAAATAGGCAGCAAATAACTAACCCCAGCCAGAACAAGTGGCGACCGACGATTGCGGAAAAAGTTGTGCAGCGCTTTATCCACTAATAGGAAATATTGCAGCAAATCTTCCTTGACGTTCTCGCGATCGGCTCCTTGTCCGTGATATGAGCCACCTCCTTGTAAGCCTGCACGACCAGCACCGCCTTCCTGCCGCCGCTGTTGATCCTTCGATGTTTCGTCATACTGCAAGGCTTCATCCATATCCTTCGGCAAGCCTTGGATTTCGATTTCACGAGTGATGCCGTAGCGATTGGCTTCTAAAAGACGCACATCGCGCTGACCAAGTGTGAGAACATAGAAGCGGTCATCTCCGCTTAATAGTGGAATTAGCGGCTTGAGATGGAAGCGATCGCTCACAACCACCAATTCAATCATTTCAATCGGCACACAATAAAAACGAAGGAATCCTTCTGCAACAAACAAAGCTAAACCTGCGCTCTGCTGCTGCCAAAACTCATCTTTATCCAAATCGAGGGCGGGTGCAAAGAATTGAGTCGGGTCAATCGGTTGCGATTCATATTGTTCCAGCTGCGCTTCCGCTTGCCGAATTAAGTTTTTAAATCGGACAGAGTTTTGCTGTGTGTCTGAACCCACCTGTACGGTCGGCATATACATCGATACACACAATCCTTGTGGCTGTTCGACAAGTTCTTTTAGTTCTTCTAGCGAAAGAAAGCTCATAGGATTAGGGTTGGGGCTAAAGGGGTAAAACTGAGGCGCTTATTAGATAATGCTAAAAATTTCTACAAGCGGAAGCCCCTATCGAATGGCAGAGAAAGGAGGCACGTTAGACTGAAGTCAATCTAGTGCCCGATCGCTCAAACTCACTCTAGTTACTTGCACAACAGCAAGTGCGATTTCAGCTCAACAATCTGCTTGGAGCGGACCTCTGAAGACCTCTAGATTGAGTTCGAGGTTGCCTGCTGATCAAGCGCACTGCCAGCTAGCTGTCTTTCACCTAATTCTTAATTGAGAATCTAGAATTTAATTGAAGTTTTTTGGCTATTTTGCCTAAATTAAGCAAAGTCCATGATTGTTGGTGTAAACAAATAATTATCCTTTTGCCTGCCCAAGTTCTTGTATAGATGACGATCGCGATCGTCATCTATACGATGCGCCTGATCTGTAATACTGCATCCTGTTCAACAGACGTAGATACCCGGGCTTATTTAGCCACGTTTGGTATATTCAATCGCGCAAAACGTCGCTCCCTGCGGATCGCGAATCAGCGTAAACTTGCCCGTGCCCTCAATTGCTATGGGCGGCAGCAGCACTTGGCCACCTAGGGCTTTGGCTTGTTCTGCGATCGTATCCACATCCTCCACCGTGATATAGACCCCCCAGGTGGGCAGCATATTGGGCTGGCTTGGCGGTGGTGGGGCTATGCCGCCAATTTCCTTTCCCCCGACTTCTATGACAGTGTAGGGAGTGCTGCCCACGGCACCTTCCTTGAGCGTCCAGCCTAACAAGGGGCCATAAAACTCTTTGGCGGCGGCGACATCGGGGGTAATCAGCTCGCACCAGCTAAATGCACCAGATTGCTGAAAGGGATCCATAGCTCACTCCGTAGGGGGCTAAAGCCGAGTACCTCGGCTTTAGATAGCATAGAGGCAGGTCATTTTCAGGGTACCTCCTCTTCAGCCTTACCCCTGTCCTTGGGTGCTGGCAACAACGTAGCGATCGCGCCCCTGCTGCTTGGCGGCATAGAGCGCCCGATCGGCTCTAGCAATCAGATCTGCGGGTGACCTAACGGCGGTGGGCACTAGACTGGCAATACCTAAGCTAATTGAGACAATTGGGCCAACTGATGATGATTCATGGGGGATGGCCAAGACTTTAACGGCATCGTGAATCTGCTCGGCGATCGCAATTGCGCCAGACAAATTCGTGTTAGGCAAAACAACTGCAAACTCTTCGCCCCCGTAGCGGGCCACCACATCAGCCGCCCGCTCAACCGTTAATTTAACCGTTTGGGCAATGCTAATTAGGCAGTCATCGCCGATTTGGTGACCGTAGTGATCGTTATAGCGTTTGAACGCATCAATATCAAACATAATCAATGAGAGCGGCTGCTGGCCGCGTAGGGCGCATCGCCATTCCTGCTCTAGGTAGTCATCAAATTTTCGTCGATTTGCGATTTGAGTGAGGCTGTCTACAGTGGCTAATTTTTTTAGCTTCGTGTTAGTGGCTAGGAGAGATTGCTCAAGCCGATGGCGCTCTGTGCTATCGAAAACAAATAAATAATAGCCAATTACTTCCTGGTCACTGTTAAAGGCTGGCGTCAAACAGCTGGTGAGATAGGCCTGGTCGCCATTGCGATGGATTATGCTGAACTCAAATCTTTGAGGCTCTCCTGTTAAAACGCGCTCAACATAGGCTTTGGTAGAAGCGTAAGCGTCTTCACCAATTACATCCCATACATATTTATTTAGAATGCTTTCTCGGGAACGGTTGAAGCGCACCTCATAAAAGCGATTGACAAACTGGTAGCGCCGCTCGGCATCTACAAAGGCAATGCCCGCATTGGTAGAATCGAGAATTTGATAGAGCTGTTCATTACTTTTGCGCAGGGTCGCTTCTACCTGGGCACGTTCTTGTTGTTCTAGTTTTAGTTGGGCCTTAGTTTGCTCAAGTTCTAGAGCAAGCTGTTTGACCCGCTGTTCCAACGTTGAAATGTAATCAGCATCCATTCAAGAAGTGTAGCTTTCGACGCGTAGTGAGCTTCTGAAGCCTAGCACCCCCCTGAGCGGCTTTGACTCACGCTGTGTGAGGCGACGCGCGGCCCCTATACCTGTAACCCACTATCCTCAGCTGTTATGAGCATGGCCTGCATCTGGAGGATTTGCTGCTGCAAGCCATGCTGACCGAAATCAAGGTACCGTCAATCAGCTATTCTTCTTCGGTGTATTCTTCCTCAGATTCTTCTTCGGTGTACTCTTCTTCGGACTCCTCGTCTTCCTCAAAATACTCCTCTTCCTCGGCTTCCTCTTCTGCGGATTCTTCCTCCCCGGTTTCGTCTTCCTCGGTCGCCTCTTCGTCGCTGCTGCCGTAGCCAAAGCCGTAGGATTCATCGACGGCGTATTCTTGGCAGAGGGTGTCTAGCTCGGCAACAAATTCGATGCCGTCTTCAACACTGAGGTCAAAGTTGAGGATGTTGAGCAAATAGGGGCTGCCTTCGTCTTCGTTATAGTCGTAGTCGAAGTAGTAGTCGTCTTCGCTTTCGACATAGGTGAGGCAGAGGGCAGCAAGCGCGTCGGTAAAGCCTTCGGGGTCTTCGGTATGAATATAAAAGTCGTAGAGCAAGAGCGAGCAATCGTCGGCAAAGAATGACTCGTCCTCTTCCCAAACTTCGGCGCTAAAGTCGAGCTCGCTCAGAGATTTGATAATCCAGGAGTCGTGGCCATTGTAGTCGTCGTGGATGACGTAGTCGTAGGGAATGTAGCAGTAGCCGCGATCGCCCCACTCTGGCCCCCAGGAGTTGCGCACAATAAAGAAGCGGTCTTTGTCGGAGTAGCCGACGCAGAGCATGGCGTGCCAGCCGTGGGTTTCGCGCACGTTGTCGGAGCGCTTGGGCTGGGGAACGCGGCCTTTGTTGCGGGTGGCCTCGTCAAATGACTCAAAGGTGTTGAGGGCAAAGGCGATCGGGTAGCCCTCGGCCAGTGTATGCCGCCAGAGGTCTAGGTCGGTGTCGATAGTCTCGGCTTCAATGATTTTGAAGTTGGAGGCGTGGTCATAGGCTCCGGTGTCGGGCTCGGTGAAGATCAGCTCCTCGTCGTTGGGCCAGAGGTCTTCGGAGCAGGCCCCATGCTGCATCAGGGTTTCGATCGCGCAGTACATCTGGGTGCCAGCATCTTCGTTGTGGCTGCCGGTCTGCGATCGCGCGTTGTAGTAGACAAACAAACGGCTGACGTCGCCAGCATCGCCCAAATCACGCTTAGCCAGATATTCGTAAGCTCCCACAAAGGCGTTGGCCACGCAGCTATTGCCGACCTGCGCTTCGACCTCAGTCATGTGGTGGCGCAAATCGACCCGACCCGGCAACTCCTCTTTCCCAAACCGCCCAATTTGGTGATGCTTAACGTTGTCCGGCTTTTCTCCCGGCTGATAACCGCCAATGCGAAACTTACGGGTCTGCGTAAACATGTTTAACCTTGAGGAATGGTTTCTTAAGCATTCCCTTTGCACCCCCAGCGAGCGCAGCATGGAACCCCAACGTTGCACTACCTTTAAAGAACGGTAAGGCAGTTTGAAGCTGAGTCTGCTAGGGCTTTTGTCGCCTGCTGCCCCCCGCACCCACTCACCCTATAAGACGCCACCCAACCGACAAAAAGCAGGTTACCCAGGGATACCGTCTCTCTCAAAAACTTGGCTTTAGCAGAACTCTAACTTTTTACTCTCTCGGGTAGACCTTCCAAGGCATTCGCTGGTCGCTAATCTCTACCTCAGCGCGCCGGTTGCCTCAATCGCAAGACGCTACCTTAAGTCTTATAGACCGTATTAATAGGCTACGCCCATTGACCATGCAAGCATTTGACAAGCTGCCCCGTTGGCTGGTGTGGGAAATTGCCCTGCCTTTGACCATATTGAACATCTGGCTGCTTTACAGGGTCTTCCAAACCTTTCAAGCGCCGTTTACCATGCTGATTGCCGCTACGCTGCTGTCGTTTTTGCTGAGCTATCCGATTGAGCAGCTCGAAAAGCGCGGCATTAAACCCGGTGTCAGTATTGCGCTAATTTTGCTTTTGGCGGGTGGACTAGTGGGGGTTTTGGGCTTTACCCTGGTGCCGGCCCTGCTATTGCAGCTCAGAGATTTGGGAACTCGCCTGCCCAACTGGCTAGAGTCGGGTAGCGAGCAGTTTCAGGCGCTAGACGCTTGGCTAGTGGTTCAGCACATTCCTTTAAACATTACAGCGCTAACAACGCAGCTGGCGCAAATGCTGCCCGATGAGGTGGCTCAGCTGCCTGACCAGTTGCTTGAGGTGATTGTTGGTGTCGCTGACAGCCTGCTGGAAGTATTGATTACAGCTGTGCTGACGCTCTACCTGCTGCTGCATGGGGATGGGTTTTGGAGCGGTCTGCTGCGCTGGCTACCGGGCAACCTTGGCGGTCAGATTCGGCTGGCGTTTCAGGAAAAGTTTAAGAACTATTTTGTGGGGCAGGCCACGATCGCAATGCTGATGGTCACCAGTCTAACGACCGTCTTCTTTTTGCTGAAGATTCCCTACTGGCTGGTGTTTGGCATTGGCATTGGCCTGCTAGCGCTGATTCCGTTTGGCGATGTTGTGGGCATCTTTACGGCTGCCATTATCGTGAGTTTTAACAGCATTTTGCTAGGAGGAGAGCTGGTGGTGGTGGCCCTGCTGGTCGATCAGATAATCGATAATGCCGTTGCTCCCAAAATTCTCGGCGATTTAATTGGGCTAAACCCCGTGTGGATTTTGGTGCTGCTGTTGCTTGGCTCTCAGATCGCGGGGGTGTTGGGATTGTTGCTAGCCGTGCCGCTGGCGGGCTCCCTAAAGCGGATTTTTGAGGAGGTGTATTACCCCTCTGGAGCGGACCCAATTGGTTGACCTATGGGCTTGGAAGACCGGCGATCGCTAGCCATCTCCAACCCTCATAACCCTGCCCGTTGCCCCTCAATGGAACGAAATCTGGCCCGTTCTAGCCAGGCAAACAGCGCGTCGAGCTGGGTGGTGGTGATAAAGCCATACTGCCAGAGAATCATTGGCAGCTGGGTGGCAGAGTCGGTGTGGTGGAATGCGGTAGCCACTTCTTCGTTGGATACCCCAAATTCGGTTTGCACGAAGCTAACCAACCGGCTGAGCAGTGGTGAGGTCATAGCAAAGTTTCCTGATGTGAGGAACGTTGGTTTTGCGCGTCAGTAGCCGCAGGGGGCTGATTGGGACAGGTCAATTTGAAGGCAAAGCTTAAACAGCGGTTGTGGCAATACTGTGTCGCTGGCGTTTCAACCCCGTTGCATAGGTCTAATCGCTCGCTTTGTCACAGTCATGTCAATGTAATGACATACCTGGCACCTAGCCTAGAATCTATAGTTAGATATCAATGGTATCGATAGTATGGTTTGACCTGTTCGGACAGCGATGCCAGCTATTCCTTCTAGCGGTTGGTCAGACCGGTTGGTGCAACGCCTTAACGACCCGAGGCTGACGACCTGGGCTAGAGTAACTCAACTATCTGCCGGTGAATTTTGCTCTAGTGGACTCCAAGCCCCCTGCCCCCATCGTCTATGTCTGGCTCAATCACAGGCGCGATCGCGTCGTTATTACTAACTACCCCCAGGGCATTCTTGAGGTCACTTATGCTCACCGGATTATTTGCCGCTAGCATTGGTGCAGCGACAATGGCGTAATTTAGCCTTGTCTATGTCAACAATGACCCTGCCTCAGCGAGAATTAGCTTTCAGCCCCTGTAAGTGAGTCAGACATGATCGATTCCAGCTCTACCCCTCCCCGCCCTTCGGCCCCCAGAGGCAAAGGAATTTTGCGTGAAACCGTCGAAACCTTGGGCCTTAGCGTGCTGCTGGCCCTGGGTATTCGCACCTTTGTGGCAGAGGCTCGCTACATTCCCTCGGGCTCAATGCTGCCCACTCTAGAGATCAACGATCGCCTAATCATTGATAAGGTGAGCTACGACTTTGGCGACCCCCAGCGAGGCGACATTGTGGTATTTCGCCCGCCCGACGCCCTGGGTCAGAACGAGGCCTTCATCAAGCGGCTGATTGGTCTACCGGGAGATGTAATTGAGGTCAAAAACGGCCAGCTCTACGTCAACGACGAACCCCAGTCAGAACCCTACATCGCTGCTAAGCCTGACTACCAGTACGGGCCTGTGACGGTGCCAGACGACTCTTACCTGGTTTTAGGCGACAACCGCAACAAGAGCTTTGATTCCCATTTTTGGGGCTTTTTGCCAGCCGACCATGTGATTGGCCGCGCCGTCTTTCGGTTTTGGCCCCCCGATCGCCTCGGCGATCTTGACTAAAGCGCTATAGCTGCTGGAGCCAATGCTCGGTGGGGTGTAGGGTTCAGAGTCTGGGGTATAGGGTTTAAGGTCGGCCGCGAACCTGATACCTTGAACCCTTATACCCCACTTACCGGTCATCTTGGGTCTGTCAAACGACTAGGCTTTCCAATCGGCTGACGGCGCGATCGACGATATCTAAACTGGCCTGCCAAAATGCGGGCTGGCGAATGTCTTGCTGGAGGTGGCGCAGCACCACATCCTCTGCCGTCATGCTGCCGGTGTCGCGCAAGAGCTTGGTGTATAGGTCATTGAACTGAGCGCCGTAGTGGTCTTTTTGGGCATAAATGCCCAGGCTAAACAGATAGCCAAACAGGTAGGGATAGTTGTAAAAGCCTAGCTCTGCGATCGAGAAGTGCAGCTTGCTGGCCCAAAACATGTCGTCGTAGCTGGCCAGGCTGTCTTCATACCAGTGCTGCCAACTGTCGCGCATCATGGTCTTGAGGTTGTCGGCAATCACAAACCCCTGCTTGCGGGACTCAACCAGTTTTTGCTCAAAGGTGAACCGAGCTGGAATATTGAGCAAGAACGTGGCCGCGGCAGACCCTTCTTCCCAAGCAATTTTGAGTTTTTGCTCGGGGGTACTAGCCTGCTCAAACAGGGCGTCGCGCACTAGGGTTTCGCCAAATATGCTGGCGGTCTCGGCCAGGGTCATGGGGTAAAAGGTTTTGTAGCGGGGCAGATCCTGCATGACCCAGTTGTGCCAGGCATGGCCCAGCTCGTGGGCTAGGGTCAGCACGTTGTTCATGCTGCCCTCAAAGGTCATAAAAATGCGCGGTTCTTTGGGATCGGCGAAGCTGGTGCAGTAAGCCCCGGTGGCCCGGTTGGGGGTCGGTTGGGCATCAATCCAGCCCTTTTCGGCCATCATCATCGCAAAGTCGCCCATGTCGGGGCTGAACTGGCGAAAGGCGTTGGCAACCAGCTCGATCGCCGCCTCAAAGGAAACCCCCTCGCTCTGGCCTGCTGCCGGGGGCGGAGCAAACAAATCCCAGGGGGCCATGGGCTGAATTTCGAGCACTTTGCCCATCGCCGTCAGGGCGCGCTGGCCGAGGTCACGCCGCTGATAGGTGGCCTCCATCATGGCGTCGAGGGTAGTGCGATCAATGCGGTTTTGGTGGCAGCTTTTGTCGAGGTAGTGCAGGCTGCGGTGGTGCGATCGCTGTTTGGTTTCCTCTAGCCGCCAGCCGTTGATGGCGTTGAGAACGGATGCCACCGTCTCGGCCCGGCTCTCCCATGCGGCATTGACCCCATGCCAGGCCTCAGAGCGCAGGGTGCGATCGGGGGAGCTGAGCAGGTTAAAGGCCTTAGCCAATCCCACAGAGCTGCCATCTACGGTGCATTGCAGGGTGCCCGATAGCTCGGTGTAGAGGTTGCCCCAGCCCTGCAGGCCGTTGACGGCTAAGCCGGTGATTAGCTTTTCTTCGGCTAGACTGAGCAGCTGGTCGTTGAGCTGACGCTGGTGCAGCAGGGAGAAACTCAGCTCTTCTAGAACCGGATCGGCAGTCAAGGCTTTGATGAAGGCGTTGTCGACCCGCAGCAGAAAAATATCTAGGGCTTTGGTGGCCTGGCTGATTTCGGCCCCGAGCTGTTGCAGGGTGGGTTTCCACTCGCTGGCGCTGGCATCGCGGGAGTCAACGCTGAGAATAGACGAGATAAAGGTGCGCAGGTTGCCCAAGCGTTTGGCGGTGTCGGTGCGCTGCTGGTGGGCGGCTCTAACGTGAGCTAGCAAGCCCTCAAACTGCTCCTGAGTAAGGGGCTTGGCAGGTTCGATATGCTCAATGAACGGGGCGCAGAGAGTTGATAGGGTGTCGATTTCCGCTTTGATGCGCTCAACCGTTGCGGCGATTTGAGGATCATCACTGCCCGCGAAGAAGTGGCTGTTATCCCAGATTTGATGGAGGATGGGCATGGGGGGGCAATGGAGCAAAGGGCATTGCCTTTAGCTTACCTAACCTCTCAGGATATGCTAAGCCCCTAGAGACGTGATCGCTTCTCTAAGGAGCAACGCGGTTTATTACGACAGCAGCTTGAGCCTCAGGGCCGCTATCTGCCATGGCTAGTTCCAGATAGCACTGGAGCGACTCCGAGGCCAAACCGTGCAGCAGCAGATTGCGGGCCGCCCCAAAGAAGCTGTTGGGAGCCAGGGGATGGCGGTTCTTCACAGTGTGGTTCCAGGCGTAGTCGCCAGTTACCCGGCTAAAGTAGAGGGCAAAGCTTTCGTCAAACTGAAGGGAAAGCACCGCCCGCTCAAACTCGTCGCTGGTGACCCAGAGGGAATAGCAGATCTTGAATAGCTCCAGGGAGGACTCCATATCGAGCACTTGGAGCCAGCCCCGTTGGGTGATGTCAATCTCGACCGATACCGGGCGAATGCCGCCATAGCTGAGCCCTCGCTGACGCACATTCTCTAGCCAGTTAGGGTGCTGCGCTTGGGCGCGGTGATAGTCGAGCACAAAGTTGTAGAGGTTGATGTCGTGCTCTAAAAAGGCGTTGGCGGCCAGATCCTCCACCCGGCGGGGGTAGAGAGTAGCGTGGGGCAGGGTTGGGTCGGGGCCGTTGTCGATTAAAAAGTTGACGATATTAGAGCCAATGGCAAAGTGGCGCACAATCAGGTAGCAGGCTTCGGGGGTGGTGAAGGTGTTGAGAAACTTCACTGCCAGCTGGTGCATCAGCCAGTAGTTGCGAAACTGAAAAGGCATGAGCCGCTTGAGCGTCATAATCAAGGCCATGGTCAGGTTGGCAAAGAGCTTGATCGGCAGCAGCAGGTAGCAGCGCGACCAGCTTTGCAGGTCTTTGACCATGTAGGCCTTGGCGGTGGGGTCGAGGGGAATGGCCCAGTCGGCATAGATGGCATCCCAATGGCTGGGGTCTTGCCGGTTGTGGGGCACGGGGGTATGGGTCATAGGTCAATCTCTTCCAGTTGCAGGCGGTACAGGCGGGCGGTGACTTGAGCTGTTTTGATAATGCGGGCGGCGATCGCCGCCGTCATCCAGTCGGCGTTGAGAAAGGTATCGAGCTTTTTTACATGGGCCTCGTCGTTCTCGCCGTGGTAACTGAGGAAGGAGATCTGGGTCTTATCTAACCCCAGGCTTTGTTGAATGAGCGCGGCCCACTGGCCCGCCATGCGGTTGCCCAGCCCTTCCACAATGAAGATGCTGCCCAGTAGATCAATCGGGTTTTCGCGGGAGGCGCGCTGAAAAATAAAGGCAGATAGGGCCTCTGAACCGATGTTTTGCTCAGCCTCCAGAATCTCTTCGAGCTGTCCCCCGACTGAGACATAGTCGCGCTCCAGCATTTGAAAGTCGCGGTGCTCGTCGCGGGCGTGGCCGAGCAGGTGCGATCGCAGCTCAAAATCGGTCATATTCGACGCGGCTCGGGCAATCCACCGGGCGCCATCGACCACCTGGGGGCGCAAGGCCCGCAGCAGTGCTCGGTAGTCGGCGAGGGTAAACTCCCCCCGGTGCAGTCGCCTGACAATGGGGACACACCGCAGCTCTCGCTCAAAAGTCAGCCACACCAGCATCAGCTGGCGCAGCAGCGCTTCAGAGACCGTAGACTCAGAGGTTTCGGCCTCCAGGGCAGCGGTTGCCGAGGTGGGAAGGTCGAGGGGGGCGATCGCCGCAGCGGTCAGCAGCGGCTCGGCTTCAGAACCCTGGCTGGGCCCAGTCGCCTCCACCACCGTCAGCAGCATGTAGGCGGTGGTGAACCGGCCACTTTCGGGCACAAAGCAAAAGATCTGCTGCTCTGGCTGCAGCTTGCCCGAGTTAAACAACTCCTCCAGCATCAGGTAAATCGAGGCGCAGCCGGTGTTGCCCCGGGTGTAGAGGTTGGTAAACCACCGCTCCTCAGGAATCATGCAGCCCGCTTGTTCGAGCAGATTGATGATTTGACTGCGAAAGAAATGCGACGAGTAGTGGCACAGCAGCCAGTCGACCTGGTCGGGGTGCACCCGACCGGCTTCGATCAGCCTGATCCAGCCCTCTACACCCAGCTGCACCACCTGGTCGAGCAGACGAATATTTTGTCGCAGGTTGAGCGCTCCCGCCGTTGCTGCCGCCCCCTGATCGGGAAAGTCCATCCAGCTGGTCAGCTCCCTAGGGCTATCGACCCCGGCGTACATGCACAGCGGATGGGAATTGGCGTGGGAGACCGATTCAATCCACTCAATCTTGAGGCTGAGGCCGCTGGTGCTGGGGCGATCGCTGACCAAGCAGGCCCCAGCGCCATCCGACAGCATCCACCGCAGAAACTCGGTGTCGAAGAGCAGGGCAGCCCCCGCCTGATAGGCAGTTTCGGCCTCAAATCGGGTGTGTTTAAACAACCGCGACGCCAGCTCTGAGGCCACTGCGATCGCCCGCTGCTTTTGACCTAGCTGCACTTGGGCGGCCGCGTATTGGAGCGCCGCCACGCCAGCGCAGCACACCCCCTGGTGAGAGGTTGCCTCCACTGGGGCCAGCTCCGGCAGCTCCCCATGCACCATGCTGGCAAAGCCCGGCACTAGCAAGTCGGGCCAGGTGGTGGCGCAGGCCAATAGGTTAATGGTCTTGGGATCTAACTCGGCCTGTGCCAAGGTGTCTCGCACCGCTGCCGCCGCCATTTGGCTATTGCTAAGGGTGGTCTGCTGCTGGCGATCGAGGGCGTAGTAGCGCTGCTGAATGCCGTTGCTTTTGAGAATGCGGGCCTTGACTCGGGAGGGGCGATCGCCCACCTGACCCAAGTAGGCTTCCATCTCATCGTTGGCGATCGGGTCTCCCGGCAGACATTTGCCGATGTGGGTGATGTAAGCCGCCCGGGGTTGAGCCCGGTCGAAAGAGGTGAAAGACGGCATGGGGTTAGACCTCTAAGCGTAAGACTGTCAGTTGCCGCCCTGTGCGGGCCGCTGGTGCTGCGCCATAGCAAGTGAATCGATCTCGGCACTGACAGCACGCCGCCAGTGGCCAAAGCAGAACAATCCAGCAGAAATCGTTGATGAGATGCATCGTCTCAAGATGCCCTGATTGACTTAGCCCTGAACCTTTTGTCAGGTGAGCCACTTGCCCAGTAAAGCACCACCGCCCAGCGCCTTGAACCAATCTGATCCGCTTTAGAGTTTGACCCTGTAGCCAAGAAGGCCAACGGTTTGTTGCCTAACTTAGAAATACTGTCTAGGGGCTGTCATCCTTAATCGATGGCCCAGGCGTTAGCAGTTACAGCCCCTAGCCTGGTTTTTATTTGGTGGGGTTAGCGCTGATACAGGATTTTAGTTGAAATTGCTCACACGCCCTAGGCGGTAAGAAAACTGGTGCTCAGCCACCGTAATAGGGTACTCCAGAATTGCACTGACAGTTGGAAGGCCACCTGCCATTGCAAACCCTTTGCAACGCTCGACCTTGGGGAGTAGGCAAAACGCGAAAAAGTCAGCCAAGCACCGGCAATTTTATCTGCCAAAACCTTATGTATGTCTTTAGACAAAAGCCAACTATTTCTTTAGATGGTCTCGTCAACTAAATCGTTTGGTTATTGTTAGTTGTAAGGAAAAGGCACCGATTGCCTACAACATTTGGAGAGAAGGGAATGAACATTCTAGCTTGGATCGTATTAGGTTTGATTGCTGGTGCAATTGCTAAAGCTATTTATCCCGGACACCAGAGCGGTGGACTCTTGGGCACGCTGATTCTGGGCGTAATTGGTGCATTTGTTGGGGGTAGCCTCTACTCTTTGCTGACCACAGGCTCATTAGCACTGACAGCAACAGGTCTCAGCATCGGTGGTATAGTAATTGCCGTTTTGGGCGCAATTGTTGCCCTGTTCATCTACTACGCAGTTGCCAAGCGTGCTGTTTAATCGCCAGCTATTAGCCACAAATCTAAATAGATAAGCACCAATGAACTGGATTGTAGCGGGTGGTGGCGATCGCCGCCCGCTGGGGGTCAAAACTCGGCATACTTGCCCAGGATGACTCTCTTTCCACTAATTGGGCTTATCTATTTTTGTGTGTATAGGTGTAATAGCTGGGGGCAGCGGTTCAGCAAGTTGTCCCAAATCATTTTTTGAGGTAGGTTAGCAGCAGTTTCCCCTGCGTTGTGTCGATAGGTTCCGTGTGAGCGATAACGTAAACCAGTCTCAGGTCTTAAAACAGGCGCTACAGGCCTTTGTACTAGATGCTGAAGGCGAGCTGGCAACAGCCTTAGAACAATACAGCGCTGCTCAACTAAAGCTTTGGTCAGCCACCAACTTGCAAGGCATTAATCGCTCAAACCTGGCGATCGATATGTTTTTAACCGAAGGCCAGGTAGCTGGCCAATCGGTATTGGATATTTTTGTTGAAAATCAGCCTAGCTTATCCCAGGGTGACCAGGTTTTGGTTGAGGGCTGGAAGAGAACTTTTAATGGCCTGTTTAAGGTACTGCAGGCTACCCCAGGGCGTTACGAAGTCATGAACTGGCTGACGGAAAAGCGCTACTGGGTCGAGCCGAATGAGGCACAGTCGGCCGAAGAACTGGCGCGCCTTGGCCCTGGGGAGATTGTCGTCACTCGTCTATCGCCAGACGTAGGCGATGTCTGGACGTTTTCAGGCCCTCTAATGCTGCTGGGCAAGCTGGGCAAGCCCAAGCTAGCCGTTGCGATCGGCAACTTCAAAAATTGGTTTCCTAACCATTTATATGGCGATGCTCTTGAGCTTTTAGAAGAAGCTTGGAAATCTGTGGAGCGTTATCACCACGATTTTGTGGATTTTTTTGGGAGCGATCGCATTACTCTGTCGGGGTATGAGCTAAATAAAAAGCTCAAAGAGTATCAAGAGATCTCTACCCAGCGCCGTTTAGAGGCGCTCGGCATTGACAGTTCTAAGTCCCTCAAGGAACTGGTTGCCGAGTCTGGGGTTTCTGAGGAAGAGGTGGCTGAGTCGATGGCCTCGTTTGGCAAAGACGGACACGAGGTGGGACGTCTTCTAAAGGATGACAAGGCGATTAAGATGGCAACGCCGCCCATCAACCTCCCCGATGAGCTGCGTCGAGCAGAAGCGGTGACGGTATTTGTTCACCCCCGCTGGGGACAGACGTTCTTAAAAGACTATGTGCGCCTGACCCAGTTGTTTGAAGCGACCGATGACGCATCTGCGACCAAGGCAGACCAGCTGATTCAAAAATACCTCAAGGAAGATGCGGTCAACGCCTACGTTTGGCGCTGCTTTGCTGAAGACAACGCCACGCCGTTGATGGCATCTTTGGGAAGACATTTTAATCGCTCAGACCTGACCGTAGACGATCTAGACGATGTTTTAGTACAGGCCGGAAAGCCCTTAGAGCCAAAGCTTCCAGAGATTGCCAGCGTGCCTATGCATCTGCAAGACTTGTTCCAAGAGGCGATGAAAGAGGTGGATCAAGGTTCCTCAAAGAAAAAGTCGAAGGGCAAACAAAAGCAAAAAACCGGCTTTGCCGTTTAGAGGCCGGTTGACACAGGGCATCTGCGGTAGCTTTAGCTGTCTGCGCTCCCCCTGGGGGAAATTAGGGCTGACCCATAGTCACCGGAGAAATCCTGCACTATGGGTCAACTTCGTCTGGCGGGAATGGAGGCGATCGCCCTATTCCCTGCCAAATCGCTGATCTTGTGCTCCAATTTGTTTTAAACCAACTTGGGGAAACGTTATGCCTAACGTCTGGCCACAGCTACCTCTCGACGATTGGCAGGACACCTACGCCACGCTGCACCTGTGGACTCAAATTGTGGGCAAGATTCGGCTGGTGCAAACGCCCTGGATTAACCACTCCTGGCATGTGCCGCTGTATTTGACCGCGCGAGGTCTGACGACCAGCACCATTCCGAGCACTGACCAGATTTTTCAGATTGACTTCGACTTTTTTGACCACCAGCTGCGCATTGCCACCAGCGAAGGCAGTGTGCGAACGGTCGAGCTACGGCCTCGGTCAGTAGCAGATTTTTACCAAGCGGTAATGGCGGCTTTGGCAGACCTAAATATTGCCGTTCGCATCAACACCACGCCCAACGAGATTGCAGACGCAATTCCCTTTGAGCAGGATGAAACCCATGAGGCTTACGATGCCGACGCGGCTCAGCGGTTTTGGCGGGTGCTGTTGCAGTGCGATCGCGTCTTTCGGGAGTTTCGCTCTCACTTTGCGGGCAAGGTGAGCCCGGTGCATTTTTTTTGGGGCAGCTTTGATCTGGCGGTGACGCGGTTTTCGGGGCGACCGGCACCGGAGCATGGTGGGGGTGTGCCCAACTTGCCCGACGATGTTGCCAAAGAGGCTTACTGCCAAGAGGTGAGCAGCGCTGGGTTTTGGCCTGGAATGGGCCTGGGCTACCCAGCCTTCTACTCCTATGCCTACCCGGTGCCAGAGGGGTTTAAGGATGCGCCGGTTCAGCCGGAGGCGGCCTTTTTTCATGAAGGACTGGGGGAGTTTGTCTTGCCCTATGATGCGGTGCGCGAGGCCGCTGACCCTGACCAAGCGCTGCTAAAGTTTCTTCACAGCACCTATGAGGCTGCCGCTAATCTAGCTAATTGGGACACCGCAGCGCTGCAACAGACCTGGTTCAAATAATGCTTTGTAGAGGGTAAGGGGTGCGGAGTCAGGGTTTGAAAGATTATAAGGCTGGCCCCATGAGCTGGTTAACATCGCTGATCAGTTTAGGGAGATTGGTCTGGATGATATCCCACACGACAGCATCTGAGACAGCTCCGTAGCTGTGGGTTAATAGATTACGGAAGTCCACGATTTTACGGGCATCAGAGATTTGGGCTTCTAGCTCGGGCGATCGCTTAATAGCCAGATTTAAGGCTTCACCAATCGTGATGAACTGACGCTCTACAGCAGAGCTAATCAGCATGTTAGTTCGATAGCTGTCAAAAGTTTGGTCAGTGACAAAGTCTTGAATAAGCTGGCAGGCCTGTTGAATGTCGTATAAGTATGTTTGAATATCAGCGTCCATAGATAGTCAAACGACTGGGGGCAATGGCTTGCAAAAAGTAGGGGTTTTTAATGGCTTTGACATCAACCAAATCTATGGTTCGCCCTAGGATATTGCTTAATCCCTGCCTTAGCCCAAAGAAGCGATCGGCAGCTCCCTCAGAAGTATCAACCAGAAAATCCACGATAAAATCAAAGTCGCTAGTGGCAGGGTCGAAGGTCAATTGTGTAGCTGAACCAAAGAGATCGAGCTGAGCGACCTGGTTGAGTTGGCAGAGTTCGGCAATCTCAGACTGCTTACTCCTAACGGCCTCAATGGCTGGGGCGAGAGCTAAGGCAGGTGGCACTTCTACATTAAGTTGATCCATAGCCGATTTGCTCCTTTAATGAGCTGCGCTAATTGTAACCATCCCCTTACCTGCTTATAAAGAACGAGGCTGCTTCCTCGCTTCCTGCCTAACCGCTTTGGCATAGCAAAAACTCGGAGGGCGGGTACTGACCATCATTCAACCTAGCAACCAACCGGTTCCACTCTACCTTCATGCTAGGCTATCGTCTTTTTTTACAGAAGGCAGAACGCTGAAAACCACCTCTCAGTGACTACTGGGAGGTGGTTGCAACCTGACATGGCTGAATTCTGTGCTTAAGCAGAAGCGGCTGATTCAGGCTCACGATCTATGACTTCGCGGGCATTGAGCGATAGCCCAATGCGAGAAATGCCCGAAAACAGAATACTGGCACCAACCAAAGTGCCTAGCAGCCAGGGAGCGTCGAAGGGAAACTGAAACCAGATCATGGCACCCAAAATTAGGGTGACAATGCCGTTGCCCAAAGCCCAAGTCCAGTTTTGCTGCGGCCGCAGTCGAAAGGCTAGAATAAGCTCAAACACGCCCTCGGTGAGCAAAAAGCTACCGAGCAACAGGGTCAACGTGAGTATCCCATTGCGTGGATTAACAAACAGCATAATACCTGTAGCAATGTAGAGAATGCCGAGCAGCGCTTTCCAGAAGGTACCGCCTTGATCTCGGGTCTGATAGGCATAGACCAGTTTAGTGGCCCCGGCGGAAGCCAGAATTATGGCTACCCAGGTCTCAACAAAAATGGTCGAAATAATAGGCAATGCGATCGCAACCACACCCAAAATGGCTAGAACAACGCCGGTCCACAAGGAGCGATCGCGAACCTGTTTAATATCTACTGAAGTGTCACTGACCATGAAATATTCCTTCTAATTTAGCGATAAGCTTCTTCAACTTAAGGAATCTTTAGGCGATCGAGTAGAACCATAGGGTAGAACGTGTCTGGAAACGCGACGATTTTGGGTGGAGATGCAACGCTGAAGTACAGCATCTTTCCCGGCCGATTTTGAAGGATTGCTCAGCCTTCTGCTAGGCCACACAATGCATACGACACAAGCGATCGCGGCGGCGGCAATAGACAATCGGCATCACCATTAGATACCTTTACCCATCCACTGGCATAGCCTCGGCTATTGCCCTAGCAAGAGGATGCGGGTTCAATCCTCCGTTAAGTTGCATGTGTGATGGCTCAGAGTTCGAACTTTATTGCTAAAGCGTGCTTTTTTGGGCCACCTGTACAAGCTACAAAAAAAGGATTTTTTATGACCTCTTACACAACTGCTAACGACCCTAACCAGGCTCTGAATGTCTTTAAAAACTTAGATACAGATGCGCAACTGGCACTGCTGTGGTTTGTCTATGAGGAGATGGGCGAGCGAATTACGCCTGCCGCTCCTGGTTCAGCATCCCCTGAGATTGCAGAGGGTCTTTATAACCAGGTCAAAGAGGTAGAGCAGCAAGAGCAGCTCGAAATTATGCGTGCGATCGCACGCTGTGATGCTTCTAGCCTGATCAGCCGAGAGTATGGCTCTTTGAGCGCCAATACAAAACTCGCTTTTTGGTACTATCTGGCCCAAGGTATGGATAGTGGTGAGATTATCCCAATGCCTGAGGACTATGAGCTGACTGACCAGGGGCAAGACTTGCTGGCTGCTCTGGAAACCATGGGCTTTGAAGATCAAATTACCTTTCTGCGCGAGGCTGCCCTTGGCATGGGCGCAGAACCCGCAAGTGGTTCTGACATCTAGGTTCAGCGCAGGTGTTCCTCCCAGCGAATCGAGTAGCGCTGGGAGGAAATGCTCTGGCTCTGTGGACCAGCTGCACTTCAAAATGCGGAGCTACTGAGGCAAGCCCACAAGACAACCTGATGCTTCAAAAGCAGTAACAGTCTCAGAATAATATTGCCCTAGTTCTTCTGACGGATTGGGCAGCGGTAGGGGATAGGCATACTCATAAAGACTGGGCTGATTTTCAGAGACCGATGCGTTGCCCAGGAAGTTGTCATCCAAAAAGAAGACTTGGTTTTGGTCGGTGTATAGTTTGCCGTCTCTCACCTGGCCCGTATAAAACTTGCTTTCATCTAGATATACATCGAGAACGCAGACCCCTCCTCTAGCGGTAGCTGGGTAGATGTAAAGGGATTCTTCAATGGCAGTCCATTCACCTAAGAATGGGGCGATCGCAGGATCAAAGTCAGCCCAAGCTTCTGCATAAGCCGATCTTTCTTGCCACTCTTCAAAGGTGCGGCGATCGCTGTAGAAACCGCTGGCTTGAAGGTCTGGAATTTTGCGTCTGAGTTCTTGAGCTAGCTGCTGGAGTTCTGTCGCGGTTGGGTATCGCTCAGACTGGGCGATCGCAGGCTGAGCCAAGCTCGCCAGCACTAAAACCCAAACGCTACCAAGTTGGAGTTGTCTCATCAGACGGCTTGCCCTTGTTGATCACTGTTCTAGAAGACCGTCTCGTGGGATGGCCCTACACTGTGCTAATCATCAATCCTGGGTAGAATTCCGGGCTGTCGATTATTTCTTTATCCAAGACGCGATTGATGCGATCGGGGTTATGTGTCTTTTTGAGCCTGCGCCAGCCAGACTCCTCTCTCCGACTGGTGGCCGCCGACCTCTGCTGTAACCGGTATAGACTCTGGGTATCTGCCGTGGGCAATGCCAATATCGTGGGGTTGGCTGACTTTAGCGCTCCAGCCATAGTGCTTTAGCATCTGCTGGGGCTCGTCGCAGCCAAACTGCCAGTGGCGCACCACACGCCCTCTATCGTCTTTCTTAGCTTGTTGAGCAGCCCGAATAGAACCGTTGGTTACCCCATCCATACCCAAAACGCTACCGGGGCAGCTCAGTGTGGCAATGGTCCTCAGTAGAGCGTGAACCGAAGGCTCTGGCAAATACATCACCACGCCTTCCAGGAGCCAGATAGTTGGTTGTTGCCTCAAACCTGCCTCTAGGAGGCGAGCTATCCAGCTAGTTTGAACATCTTCTAGGTCGCCAGCAATCAGGTGATGGCGACAGTTGGGCTCATGGTTCCGCAGAATATTGGCTTTATACTCTAAGACCGCCGGCACATCGACTTCATAGAAGCTGGTGGCTGATGGCCAAGGTAATCGGTAGGCTCGGGTGTCTAGCCCTGACCCCAGGATGACGACTTGAGGCTCGGGTAGCTGGGATAGGGTGGTCAGCAGCATGTCATCGAAGAAGCGGGTACGAATGGCAATGTAGCGAGTGCGCTTGACGATCACTTCTTCTAAGGAACGCCCTTGCTGTGCAGAGACCTGCTGCCATTTAGCTAACAGATGCTCAACTTCGTCACCCGCCAGGGCGGCTGCGTAGGAGTCATTGAACAGTGGCAGTGGCAGCGGCAGGGATTGCTCAATAGCCCGTTTAGCCGCCACAATTTTGGCGGTGTAGGAGATGGGGTCAGCAGAGGTTGGTGGCACAGCAGAATATTGGAAGTTACGTTTTAGAGGCTGTTTGGCAAAAAATCTCTTGCGGCTTTAGGCATTGGCTCATCTCCGCTGCCCCCTCAAAAAGGGGGACTTGGGCTTAAAGCCCTCCTTAAAAAGGCTCTCTTACTGTTTTGTCTGATTTTAACCAGTTGTTCTCTAAAGCTGTTTTGCCAATACGGGGCACCTCTATTCGGCTGGGCTAGTCTAAAGTTGTGATCTGCATCATCTCAGAGGGGGATTTTGCTCACGTTCTAGAGCCAGAACTATCACCGAGCGACCAATACCGCTATCACTTCCTGAATTGAGAATTCAGGAGATTATAAATTCATTGAGACAAACCAGACGTCACCCAGGAGCCCCCCAAAGCTATGCAACTTACCTATCGCGGCATTACCTACGCCCGATAGGCAATCCAACGACTTTCCTCCTAAATAACAACGACCTACTTACTCCGCTGGTGACAGTGGGGTTTTTTGTAGCTAGCAAATCTGGCCATTAACCCCAATGAATGAGAGGAGGAGGTTACGAACTACAATTCTTTACTCAGCTTTTCACGGCTCCTCCCTTGGCAAATACTTGACTAGGGTTTTCGTTCATCATCTGCTCCAGCAACTCTGGAGTCAGTAAGGGAAGATCTACCGTGCTCATGGTTTAGCCAATCATCCCTTTTAATCAACCCAGGAAATATCATCTAACGTGGGCTCGGTTGGCTCTTTAGCTGACGGGCCTGTAACTGTCTTTGGCTGGCTGGGTTGCACCTGAGTAGCCTGTGGTTTTGGCCGAGCCTGACCGGCTTGGCCGACGCGATCGCCCCCATTCGCCTGCTTCCGCTTAATGAAGGCAGAGGACGCAGACTCCTCCGGTGCCAGCGATCGCAGAAACCAATCGAGTGTTTCTTGAGACAGCCATCCGTGTAAAACTGCCAGTGCCCCAATTCTCAGCCCTGCCTGCGCCTGCTCCCGCAGCAGGGCATCTACTTGTTGAGAGTCCAGCAACCCCGCCTGCTGAAAGTAATAACCGATGGGGTTATCCCGACCAACCGTGGCGAGCTGCGGCCAATGTTCAGCAAAAAACTCAATGGCGTCGCGCTTGACCCACCCGCGCAGCTCAAGAATGTCGCCTATTCTCAGATCAGGCTGCCATCGCTGATCCTGAAGCACCACATCAAGCTGCGCTTGGGAGAGCAATCCTGCCCGCTGCAACATTTCTCCGAGGGGTCTGGTTTTAGGTTGAGCTGACATGGCTAAACGGGTCTACAAAAAAAACTTCTATACCAGACAACCCTGAAACCGTTGACTTCTCGTACTCTTTTTGAAGGTGGAGATTTTCAAAGTTGTATACTGCTCTGGGCTGAGATGGCTTTGGGCGAACTTATTCTGAAAAACAAAGTTGTATACCGGTGGAAGCAGGCAGCTGCCAGAGCAAAAGCAATAAACCGGACGAGCTTTCTCAACTATAAGTTAGCCTCCTGGGAGGCGGCAAGATAAGCTGCGGTGCAACCTCTGCTTGGCAGGAATAGTGGGACTGTTAGGAAGAACTGCTTTGTGGTTAAGGAGAACTTGTTAAGCGTTAACGAGAACTTCTGAGCTGCTTTGGAGAACTATACCTGTGCTTAAGCAGAACTGCTTAGCGGCTAAGGAATAGACTTTAGCCATCAATAGAAACTGATGAAGGCTGAGATAGGAGCTTTTAATTCTCTAGCTTTTAGTAAAAGCATTTGAAGGACAGTAACTTTTATCCCATCTCCCACCTCTTCCGATGCCACCTCAACCCCTCCAAACTCGGCCTAAATTCCCTCTTTTTCGGCAGCCCGATCGCCTCTCCTCCAAATGCCACCATCTCTCTGCTCTCCACCGCAGGCTCTTCCGTAAACCGCTCCGGCGGAATCAAAATTCGGTAGTCGTCATCCACCCCAAACCAACCGTGGTCAAACGCCCAGTGATGGTTCTTGCAGAGCGCCAGCCCGTTCACAAAGCGATCATCCCTAAACTCAGCAAACGGCTTAATGTGGGCACCATCCACAATGTCTTGCCCATCAGCGCTGATAATCCTTAACCCACAAAACGCGCAGCGCTGGTCGTAGAGCGACACCACAATCTTGCGAAATGCCCCATTCCTGACAACGATATTCTCCTCATTCTTCAAATCCTCAACGTTGTAAGTCGCTCCGCCCTCTCGCAGAAGCTGGGTTTTCACCGACTCAAACTCATCGATGAGTGACAGCTGTTCGATCTCATTCGATCGCCCCGAAAACCAGCTATCAATCAGCACCCGCAGCAAAATTACCCGTTGTCCTGGATCTTGCAAGATGGCAAATAGCTCCGGGTCTAACCACGCATACTGCACAATGTGCCGCACTGCCGTCACCCCTTTGCGGCCCAACCCCGTCGGTGTTACCGTTTCGCTGTCAGGGTAAAACGTTAGGTGCCAAAACGCATCCCCCGTCAAATGCACAAACGGCAGCGAAACATCTGAACGATGGTCGGTTCTGACCAAACTGCGCCAATATTTCAAAAATGTCGAAATCAACTCCGGCGACAGCGACACCTGATTCAGCCGAATTTTGCCCTGCTCAATTAATTCAATCACCGAAATCAAGAGCACAGGCTTATGAGGCGCAGCGCCCCGCTCTCGATGCTTATTGACGTTCAGCTTCGCGAATTTCTTGGCGTAGTATTGCAGGTCTTTCGGCATCGTTGAGCCAGAAGGGGCATCTAGCGCTAAGCTTCCTTCAGCCTGTCTACATACAGGGCATAGGCCTCTCTAAAGTAGCCCAGCGGTCTTGAAATTCGTCGATTAGTGAAAATTCCTTAATCTCAACTAATCGGCCAGAAATCAGCGGCCCACCAAAATGTATCAAGCTCTTCGGGCGGCAAAGGCAGAGCGATCTCCCCCATGCAACTTAATGCTCCCTTCCACCTCATCAGCTGACTTTAATCTCAGCCAGCCACTACCAGAGGCTTCATCACACTCATCATTACCCTCCCAGGTGAACTCAAATCGTTCAGTGTCACCATCTCGGACAAAGTCTCCATCCAAACCTCCGGCGACCAAGCCAAATTGAAAATCTCCAGCCCCACCTTGATTTATCGTGATGTAGGCCTGCACCTCCATATTGAAATAATCTTCATCCCATTGCTCCATTTCATAGATGTGCCAGGTTCCGACAACTGATGCGGTTTTCTTCTTCGGCATGATCAGCTAGCTCTTAACGCTTCGGCCTCATATCTCGAATATAGTCTCCTGCACTGCTACTCAAGTGAGTATGGGGCTTCGTCAACGTTGAGCCCATCTAGCCTTTCTGTGCGGCACGGCTCAACAGCTCCAGCAGCCAACGGTGGTGGTCGGCGGCGACTGGTGTCCTAGGCGACTCCGTAGCCGGTGTACGGGCGCTTATAGCTAGGATGCAACCCCAGAACAATATCCTCCTTAGCAATGCCCATATCAACGAGTTCTTGGCCAACATCAATATCCGTTGTGTTTTGCTGAAGCCAGATTTTACCATTCTCAATATCGAAATGAAGCACCGTATGGTAAACCCGACTTAGCCCCTTCCAGCCCACGCGCATCAACTGATAGTGATCACGGGTTGTGTCAAACACAAGTAGATTATCGACTTCTTCCCCTTGAGTTTTATACTGACTATGCTGCTCTAGCAGAGCTTGAATGCAGGTTCGATAGTGCTCTAACTTATCCATCTGACAATCTCCTCTGAGACTGGTTATAGACGATAAGCTTAAGCTGGTGTAGAACGGCATCCTCAATTTAGTTAAGATTCCAGGATTCTTAACTAAACCTTGTGGACTAAAAATACGGTTGGACAATTCCAAGGCGTGAAACGCTTGTTGTACCGTCCTACCCCAGCCCAAGGGAAATAATTAGATAGAACAATTTCCATGATGATCGAAAAAATCCAAGCAGTTTTTTTGGAAAAACGGTTAGACAATTCTTGAAAACCTTGTGTATCAAGGATCTCAAGGTCCAACTCTTTTCCATGCCATGGTGGTTGAAGCGTTGCTACTCTAGCTTTGGAGATAAAGAACCAGGTTGGCGAGGCAACTGTTTAATGACCATGCAACTTCTGGGGCGATATCTAACGCTAGACGAGTTCTGTACCTGCACTTGGACTTACCGCAAATACGCCAACCACATCGATCCGTACCCCAGTAATCTTGACGAAACGATTCCCGCCTTGGAAGCCCTATGCCGATATGTTGTTGATCCGGTGATTGATGAGTTTGGGCGCGATCGCTTTCAACTCATACCAAATCCGGATAGCATACCCCTGAAATGATTAGGCATCTCATGCGGGCCACCAATGATAGTTGGTCAGGGCTTTAATTTCGGATTGCATCGACAGCAAGGTGCGACAGCGGGCCTCAAGGACA